>Ga0180223_1000064_pt1 | contig 256344 bp, 218 predicted proteins | sample eDN5th30CKraftOP_FD_151337 | JGI IMG/M metagenome (GOLD analysis project Ga0180223, IMG submission 151337) | Enriched Organic Plus compost microbial communities from Emeryville, California, USA - eDNA 5th pass 30_C Kraft OP (version 2) (version 2) ...
CGGGCTTGAGCACCATGGTGCAGCCGGCGGCCAGGGCCGGGCCGGCCTTGCGGGTGATCATCGCCGAGGGGAAGTTCCACGGGGTGATGGCGGCGGTGACGCCGATGGGCTGCTTGATCACCATCAGACGCTTGTCCGGCTGGTGGCCGGGGATCATGTCGCCGTAGACGCGCTTGGCTTCCTCGCCGAACCATTCGAAGAAGGACGCGGCATAGGCGATCTCGCCCTTGGCCTCGGCCAGCGGCTTGCCCTGTTCCTGGGTCAGCAGGCGGCCCAGGTCGTCCTGGTGCTCGATCATCAGTTCGAACCAGCGGCGCAGCTTGTTGGCGCGCTCCTTGGCGGTCAGCGCGCGCCAGGCCGGCAGGGCGCGGTCGGCGGCCTCGATGGCGCGGCGCGTCTCGGCGGCGCCCATCTTCGGCACAGTGCCGATGATCTCGTTGGTCGCCGGGTTGTTGACCTTCAGAGTCTGGCCGTTGTCGGCGTCCACCCAGGCGCCGTCGATGTAGGCCTGCTGGCGGAAGAGCGAAGGGTCTTTCAGTTGCATGCGATGCTCCTGTGGATTCGAGTGGGCGAAGGCTGGCCAGCGGCCCGGGGCGGGCCGCTGCGTCCATGGGGGTCAGACTTCCGAGCTGCGGGTTCTGAGCTCGATGTTGAGGATGCGGTCGTTCTCCGAGTAGTCCACCGGGCAGTCGATGACGTGCACCCCGGGCGTGCTCAGGCAGCGCTCCAGCAGCGGCAGGAAGCCCTCCGCGCTTTCCACCCGGTGGCCCTGGGCGCCGTAGGCCCGGGCGTACTGCACGAAGTCCGGGTTGCCGTAGTCCAGGCCGAAGTCGCTGAAGCCCATGTTCGCCTGCTTCCAGCGGATCATCCCGTAGCCGTCGTCGCGCAGGATCACCACCGTGAGGTTCATCTCCAGGCGCACCGCGGTTTCCAGCTCCTGGCTGTTCATCATGAAGCCGCCGTCGCCGCATACCGCGAGGATGCGCCGCTGCGGGTACACCAGGTGCGCGGCCATGGCCGAGGGCAGGCCGGCACCCATGGTCGCCAGGGCGTTGTCCAGCAGCACGGTGTTGGGCATGTGCGCCTTGTAGTTGCGGGCGAACCAGATCTTGTAGATGCCGTTGTCCAGGGCCACGATGCCGTCCGACGGCAGCGCGCGGCGCACGTCGGCCACCAGGCGTTGCGGGTACAGCGGGAAGCGCGCGTCGTCGGCGCCTTCGGCGACCTGGGCCTCGTTGGCCTCGCGGATCGCCAGCAGGCGGCCGAAGTCCCAGTGCGAGGTGTCGCGCAGCGCCTCGCCGATCTGCCACACGGCGTTGGCGATGTCGCCGATCACTTCCACCTGCGGGAAGTACACCGGGTCCACCTCGGCCGAGCGGAAGTTCACGTGGATCACCTCGGTGCCGCCGCGGACCATGAAGAACGGCGGCTTCTCGATCACGTCGTGGCCGATGTTGACGATCAGGTCGGCGGCCTCCACCGCGCGGTGCACGAAGTCGCCGGAGGACAGCGCGGCATTGCCGAGGAAGCGCGGGTGGCGCTCGTCCACCACGCCCTTGCCCATCTGGGTGGTGACGAAGGGGATGCCGGTCTTGTCGATCAGCTGCTTGAGGACCTTGGCGGTCATCTTGCGGTTGGCCCCGGCGCCGATCACCAGGATCGGGCTGCGCGCGGCCTGCAGTTTTTCCACCGCGGCCTCGATGGACTTGTGCTCGGCCAGCGGGCGGCGCGACAGGCTGCGTGGGATGGGCAGGCTGTCGGTCTGCTCGGCGGCGACGTCCTCGGGCAGCTCCAGGTGCACGGCGCCGGGCTTCTCTTCCTCGGCCAGGCGGAAGGCCTCGCGCACGCGGGAGGGGATGTTGTCGGCCGAGGCCAGCTGGTGGGTGTACTTGGTCAGCGGCTGCATCATGCCGACCACGTCGAGGATCTGGAAGCGGCCCTGCTTGGACTTCTTGATCGGCTTCTGCCCGGTGATCATCAGCATCGGCATGCCGCCCAGGTAGGCGTAGGCGCCGGCGGTGACCAGGTTGGTGGCGCCGGGGCCGAGGGTCGACAGGCTCACCCCGGTCTTGCCGGTCAGGCGGCCGTAGGTGGCGGCCATGAAGCCGGCGGACTGCTCGTGGCGCGTCAGCACCAGCCTGATCGTCGACTTGCGCAGGGATTCCAGCAGGTCGAGGTTCTCCTCGCCGGGAATGCCGAAGACGTATTCGACGCCTTCGTTCTCCAGGCATTGCACAACCACATCGGCGGCCTTGGCCATCTTGCTTGCTACCTCGGTATTTCGGGGAGTGGAGGGTTGGGCGGCGCCGCGGCGCCACCCGGTGGAGCATAGGCCCGCTGGCGCGAAGGGCGCGGCGTTGCGCCAAACGGTCGCGGGCGGGGGCGCTAGGCGCCGGGCCCGCTCGAGCGGGTCAGCAGCGCGTCCAGCACCACTTCGCAGGCGGCGCCCCAGTGGGCGTTGGCCTGCAGGTGGTTGAGCATGTCCAGCCCGTTGGCGGTGTAGGTGCCGGGCGTGGCGATGGCCTGGCCGAGGGTCCTGAGGTCGACGCCGGGGTGGTGGCGGGCGCTGGCGATGCAGTCCTGCATGTTGTCCAGCACCAGGCTGCGCGCCTTGTCGGCGGGCAGGCCCTTTTCCACCAGCCATTGCTGCAGGTCGTGGAGGAAGAAGTAGAACCAGCCGTTCATGCAGGCGGCCACGGTGGCCAGTTCGAAGTCGGCTTCCTCCTGCAGCACCACCAGGTGCCCGAGCGCTTGCAGCGCCCGTTCGGTGGCCGCATCCGGCGGGCAGACCACCACGGTGGACTGGTTGAACTGCGCCGCATAGGAAAGCATCGCCCGCACGCAGCGGGCCCCGGGGAAGTGCCCGGCCAGTTGCGCCAGGCCGACGCCGGCGACCAGCGAAACCAGCTTGCGCCCCGGCGGCACCTGCACCTCGTCGGCCAGCGCCGCCAGGGCGTCGGGGCGCACGCCGACGACCAGCAGTTCGGCCGCGTCGACCACCGCCTGGTTGCTGTCCATCACCTGCGCGCGGCAGTCCGCGGCCAGTTGGGCGGAGCGCTCGTGGTTGCGCGGCGACAGCAGGATGCGCCCGTCGAAACCGCTGCGGCGCAGGCCGCGCACGACCTTCTCGGTCAGCTCGCCGACGCCCAGTATGCCAAGGCTGTGCATGATTCCCCCCTTTGCCGCGGCACGCGCGGCGTGCCTGGCTCTCGATTCGATCGGTCCACTATCTCACCCGCGCGCCGGCTCGCCATATAACGACCGGGACAAGTGATAGGACGTTCGCGGCCGCGGGATCGGCGGACAGGGGAGCTGGGCACGGCCGGCGTGGGCGGGCGAGGGGAAACCTGCTGGCAATCGTCCTTTTCGTTATAGGCGCCGGGCTGGCGCGCGCTCCAGAATTCGCCATCCGTTGTGAGAGCAGAACACCGTGAAAATACAAGAAACCCCTGCTGACGATAATGGCTGCGGCTGGTTCCACCTCAGCCCCCCGCGCACCCCGCGAGCCGCCCGCGGCGGCCAGGTGCGGGCGCGCTGGGCGGTGGTCGGGGCGGGCCTGACCGGGCTTGCCGCCGCGCGCCAACTGGCGTTGAACTTCCCGGCCGACGAGGTCGTGCTGCTGGAGGCCCAGGAGGTGGGCTTCGGCTCGTCCGGGCGCAACTCCGGTTTCGCCATCGACCAGCCCCATGACATAGGCGCGCCCGACTACATCGGCGATCCGGCCATTGCGCGGATGAGCCTGAAGCTGAACCTGTTCGCCCAGGGCGTGATCACCTCGCTGGTGGCGCGGCACGGCATCGACTGCCAGCTCAAGCCGGTGGGCAAGTACCAGGCGGCGGTGGAGGACAAGGGCCTGCGGGTGCTGGAAGCCTACAAGAGCGGCCTGGAGAAGCTCGGCCAGGCCTACCAGGTCATCGAGGCCGACGAACTGCCCGCGCACCTGGGCACTTCCTTCTACCGCCGCGCGCTGTACACCCCCGGTACCCTGCTGTTGCAGCCGGCGAGCCTGGTGAAGGGCCTGGCCGACAGCCTGCCGGCCAACGTCTCGCTGTTCGAGCGCTGCGCCGTCACCGAGGTGGACTACCGCGGGCCGATCACCCTGCGCCATGCCGCGGGCAGCGTGGTCGCCGACAAGCTGGTGCTCGCCAACAACGCCTTCGCCACCCAGTTCGGCTTCCTCAAGGGGCGCCTGCTGCCGGTGTTCACCTACGCCAGCATGACCCGCCCGCTGAGCGTGGAAGAGCAGGCGCGGCTGGGCGGCAAGCCGGTCTGGGGGATCATCCCCGCCGACCCCTTCGGTAGCACCCTGCGGCGCACCCCGGACCAGCGCCTGCTGGTGCGCAACAGCTTCAGCTTCAACCCCAACGGCAAGATCGACGCGCGCCTGCTGGCACGGGCTGCGGCGGCCCAGCGGCGCTCCTTCGAGCATCGCTTCCCGATGCTGCCGGGCGTGGCGTTCGACTACACCTGGGGCGGCGCCATGGGCATGACGCGCAACCACGCCGGCCACTTCGGCGAGCTGGCGCCCAACGTCTACGGCGCGCTGGGCTGCAACGGCCTGGGCATCACCCGCGGCACCGGCACCGGCACGCTGCTGGCCGACTGGCTGGCCGGCCAGCGCAACGAACTGATCGACTTCCTGCTCGCCAGCGCGGGGCCCAGCCGCAACCCGCCGCAGCCGTTCCTGTCCCTCGGCGTCAACGCCAGCCTGTGCTGGGGCCAGCACCGTGCCGGCCTGGAAAGCTGACGGCGCGCAACCCTTACGAATCCGCCCGGGCAGGCCCCGGGCACCCTTGAAGAGGAACCGAACCCATGGCCGTCAAACCGACCCTGATCAAGAACGCCGCGCAATCGCCCATGGGCGAACCGACCCCGGCCAAGCTGCCGGTCGGCGACCTCGTCGCCCAGGCCCGCCTGGGGCAGGACGTCACCCTGGAGGCGTCCTCCGCCTCGGTGGGCGTCTGGGAAAGCAGCCCGGGGGTATTCCGCCGGCACATCATGAACCGCGAGTTCAGCCACGTCGTTTCCGGCTGGTGCATCTTCACCCCCGACGGCGGCGAGCCGCTGGAGCTGCGCGCCGGCGACGCGGTGTTCTTCCCGGCCAACTGCGAAGGCGTGTGGGACATCCGCGAACCCTTCCGCAAGACCTACGTGATCTTCTGAGGCGCCGGCGCAGCATGATTACCCGTATTGACGCATCGCCCCGGGCCAGCAAACTGGTCATCGCCGGCGACAGGATCGAAACCTCGGGCCTGGTGGCCAACGACTGCGCGGCGGGCATCGCCGGGCAGACCCGCGACGTGCTGGCCCAGCTCGACGCCCTGCTGGCCAAGGCCGGCGTCGGCCGCGAAGGGCTGCTGCGGGTGCAGATCTGGCTGGCCGACATGCAGGACTTCGCGGCCATGAACGAGGTCTACGACGCCTGGGTCGGCGGCGTGCTGCAGCCGGCCCGCGCCTGCGTCGGCGCGCAGCTGGCCAGCCCCGACTACCGCATTGAGATCCAGGCCTGGGCGCAGCGCTGATGATCGCCCGTCTCCCCGCCGGACCCCGGCTCGCCAAGGTCTATCGCGCGTTCCTAGAGCGCTTGCGCGCCGCCGGCTTCCGCGGCGAGATCACCCCGGACCAGGCGACGCGCACGGTGCTCGCCACCGACAACTCCATCTACCAGCGCCTGCCGCAGGCGGCGGTGTTCCCGCTGGATACGGCGGACGTCGTCTGCCTGGCCGAGCTGGCCGGCCGCGCCGAGTTCCGCGAGGTGGTACTGGCCCCGCGCGGCGGCGGCACCGGCACCAACGGCCAGTCGCTGACCGAGGGCATAGTCGTCGACCTGTCCCGGCACCTGACGCGGATTCTCGAGATCGACCCCGAGCGGCGCTGGGTGCGGGTGCAGGGCGGGGTGGTCAAGGACCAGCTCAACGCCGCGCTGCGCCCCCACGGGCTGTTCTTCGCCCCTGAGCTGTCGACCTCCAACCGCGCCACCCTCGGCGGCATGATCAACACCGACGCCAGCGGGCAGGGCAGTTGCACCTACGGCAAGACCCGCGACCACGTGCTGGAACTGCACAGCGTGCTGCTGGGCGGCGAAGTGCTGCACAGCGCGGCCATGGACGAACCGGCGCTGCAGGCGCAGATCGCCCGCGGCGACCGGCGCGCCGAGGTGCTGCGCTGCGCGCGCGACATCGCCGACAGCAAGGCCGAGCTGATCGCCGCCGGCTTTCCCAGGCTCAACCGCTGCCTGACCGGCTACGACCTGGCGCACCTGCGCGAGGCCGACGGGCGCTTCAACCTCAACAGCGTGCTGTGCGGTTCCGAAGGCACCCTGGGCTTCATCGTCGAAGCCAAGCTCAACGTGCTGCCGATCCCCCGTCATTCGGTGCTGGTCAACGTGCGCTACGCCAGCTTCATGAGCGCGCTGCGCGACGCCAAGGCGCTGATGGCGCTGCGGCCGCTGTCCATCGAGACGGTGGATTCCAAGGTGCTGCTGCTGGCCATGCGCGACATCGTCTGGCACGGCGTGGCCGAGTATTTCCCCGAGGATGCGGATACGCCGACCCTCGGCATCAACCTGATCGAATTCAGCGGCGACGACTGGCCCGAGCTGGAGCAGCGCGTCCACGCCTTCGTCGAGCACCTGCGCAGCGACACCTCCGTGCAGCGCCTGGGGCATACCCTGGCGATCGGCGACGAGGCGGTGAAGCGCGTCTACGCCATGCGCAAGCGCGCCGTCGGCCTGCTCGGCAACGTCGAGGGCCAGGCCCGGCCGCAGCCCTTCGTCGAGGACACGGCGGTGCCGCCGGAGCACCTGGCGGACTTCATCGCCGAGTTCCGCGCCCTGCTCGACGGCCACGGCCTGCAGTACGGCATGTTCGGCCACGTGGACGCCGGCGTGCTGCACGTGCGCCCGCTGCTGGACATGAAGGACGCGCGCCAGGCCGCGCTGATCCGCCCCATCTCCGATGGCGTGGCGGCCCTGACGCGCAAGTACGGCGGGTTGCTCTGGGGCGAGCACGGCAAGGGCCTGCGCTCGGAGTACGCGCCGGCCTATTTCGGCGAGCTATACCCGGAGCTGCAGGCGCTGAAGGCGGCCTTCGACCCGTGGAACCAGCTCAACCCCGGGAAGATCGCCACACCGGCGAGCCTGCCGGAGGCACGGCTGACCGGCGTGGACGAGGTGACCCTGCGCGGCGAACTGGACCGCCGCATCGACGAGCGCGTCTGGCAGAGCTACGACACGGCCGTGCAGTGCAACGGCAACGGCGCCTGCTACAACTTCGACCCGGACGACGCCATGTGCCCGTCGTGGAAGGCCACCCGCGACCGCACGCAATCGCCCAAGGGGCGCGCCTCGCTGATCCGCGAGTGGCTGCGCCTGCAGGGTGAGCAGGGCGTCGACGTGCTGGCGCAGAGCGCGGCGATCCGACGGGGCGGGCGGCCGCTGGCGCCGCTGTGGCGCTTGCGCAATGCCCTGGCCCGGCGCCTGGGCGAAAGCGACTTCTCCCACCAGGTGTACGACGCCATGGCCGGCTGCCTGGCGTGCAAGTCCTGCGCGGGGCAGTGCCCGGTGAAGGTCAACGTGCCGGAGTTCCGCTCGCGCTTCCTGGAGCTGTACCACGGCCGCTATGGGCGCCCGCTGAAGGACTACCTGATCGGCTCGCTGGAATTCAGCATTCCCTTCTTCGCCCGCTTCCCGCGGCTGTACAACGGTTTGATGGGCTTCGCCCCGGTGCGCCTGTTCCTCGCCCGGGTGGCCGGCATGGTCGACAGCCCGCTGCTCAGCCGCCTGGACTTCGACGCGGCCTGCGCGCGCTGGGACGTGCAACTGGCGACGCCCCGGCGCCTGGCCGGCCTGTCGGCGGCCGAACGCGGGCGCAGCGTGGTGTTCGTGCAGGACGCCTTCACCCGCTACTTCGAGACGGCGGTGGCCATCGACTGGATCGAGCTGGCCTCGCGCCTGGGCTACCGCGTGTACCTGGCGCCCTTCGCCGCCAACGGCAAGCCGCTGCACGTGCAGGGCTTCCTCGGCGCCTTCGAGAAGGCCGCGCGGCGCAATGGCGGGGCGCTGGCGGCGCTGGCCGCGTGCGGCGTGCCCCTGGTCGGCCTCGACCCGGCCATGACCCTGGTGTACCGCCAGGAGTACGCCAAGCTGCTGGGCGAGGACACGCCCCGCGTGCAACTCATCCAGGAATGGCTGTGCGACGTGCTGCCGGCGACGCAAGCGCCGACGGGGGCGGAGCGGCCCGGCTACCGGCTGCTGGCCCACTGCACCGAGAAGACCAACGCCCCGGCCAGCGTCGGCCAGTGGCAGCGGGTGTTCGAGCGGCTGGGGCTGGAGCTCACGGTGCTGGCCACGGGTTGCTGCGGCATGTCCGGCACCTATGGGCACGAGACGCGCAACCTGCAGACCTCCAGGGCCATCTACGCGCAGTCCTGGGGACGGTTGATCGCGGAGCATGGCGTGGAGGCGAACCTGCTGGCCGACGGCTACTCGTGCCGCAGCCAGGTCAAGCGCATGGAAGGCAAGGCCCTGCCGCACCCGCTGCAGGCCCTGCTGGCGCACGTGCGCGGCCGGGCGGCCGGGCAGGGCGCGGGCATCAGCCGCTGCGCGACGCCCACCAGCACACCAGGGAACCCAGGGTCACCATCAGCGTGCCCTGCCAGAAGCTCAGGCCCAGGGCGGTGCTGAGGATCACCGAGCTGAAGGCCGAGGACAGCACCGGCGCGGTGTAGGAGGTGGCGGCCAGCATCATCAGGTTGCCGGTGCGCAGCGCCTGGTTCCAGGCCGCGTAGCCCAGGGCGATGACCAGCGCCGTGGCCACCAGCAGCCCGGCCCCGCCGAGGCCGGGCATGGCCAGGGACTCGTCGCTGAAGGCGTACTTGATCCAGAGCACCGCGCTGGCCATGGCGAAGAAGGGCACGGTGCCGTCCTTGGTCGGCGCCATGCGCTTGGAGATGCAGCAGTACAGGGCCCAGACGCAGGCGCAGCCGACCCCCAGCCCGTAGCTCAGGGGGTTCTGCACGGCGTTGCGGGCGATGCTCTGCACCGACAGGCCCTGGCCGCCGCTGAGGATCCAGCCCACGCCCAGCAGCGACAGCGCCATCCCCGGGATCAGCCAGAGACTGGCCCGCTGCAGCCGCAGCAGCGCGGCCAGCAGGACGGTCAGGCAGGGCCACAGGTGGTTGAGCATGGCCACCTCGATGGCCTGGGCGCGGTTCTGGGCGAAGGCCAGCGCCAGGAACAGGGCGATCTCGTAGGTGACGAACAGGCTCCCGACCACCACCAGGTAGCGCAGGCTGAAGTGCCGCAGCGAAGGCCAGCCCAGCAGCAGGGCGAGGAAGAGCGTGGCCACCGTGTACATCAGCGCGGCGCCGCCGAGGGGGCCGAAGGCCTCGCTCATCAGGCGCATGAGCGAGGCCATGGTGCTCCAGAGCAGGATGGCGCCTATGCCCAGGAGGTTGCCTTTGGTTTGTTGCGACGCTGCGGCGGTGGTCATGCTGTGCCTTGATCGGAAAGCGGGAGGCGGGGCGTGGCTCGGCGGGCGCCGAGCCTGGCGTCAGGGGCCTTCCCTGGGATTGTGTGGGGGGAGCGGATGAGATGGGGGGTTGCCGTGCGCCTGCCGCCGGGGCGGCAGGGCGCTGCGAGCGGGCCGTTCAGTGGCCGGAATTTATCAGTTTTTCCACGTCGTGGCGGCGCTTGCGGAACGAGCAGGGCGTTTCGCCGAACTGCTTGCGGAACCAGAGGATGAAGTGCGAGGCGTCGGAGAAGCCGGTCAGGTAGGCGATCTGGGTGACGTGCAGCTCGGTGTTCATCAGCATCTTGCGCGCCTCGTCCAGGCGCAGCTTGCGCCAGTACTGGGCGGGCGATTCGTTGGTGCTGGACATGAAGGCGCGGTGCAGCTGGCGCTCGTTGGTGCCGATGCTTTCCGCCACTTCGCGCAGCGAGGTGGGCGAGTCCATGTGGTTGCGCATGTAGGCGATGGCGCGCTCCACCAGGGCGTTCTTGTAGACGTGCAGCTCGGTCACCGGGGCCTTGTCGTCGCTGGCCTGGCGCTGGATTTCCTCGTCGTCCACCAGCAGGTATTCCAGGCCCTTCTGCGCGCGGATCAGCCCGCAGTGGCGGCTGATCAGCTTGGCCGCCAGGTCGATGGCGGTGCCGCCGGGACAGGTGATGATGCCGTCGTCGTCGACGTAGCTCTTGTCCACCAGCACTTCCGCTTCGGGGAAGCGCTGCATGAACTCCTCGCGGATGGTGAAGTGCACGGCGCAGCGGCGGCCGTCGAGCAGGCCGGCCTTGCCCAGCACGAAGGAGCCGGAGCACAGGCCGATGATCGGCGTCTTGGCCGCGCGCAGTTCGCGCAGCAGCTGCAGCAGGGACTCGGGCGGGTTGCGCGTCTCGCTCAGCAGGCCGCCGGCCAGCACCACGTAGTCGTACTGGTCGATGACGCTCAGCGGCTTGGTCGGGGAGATCGGCATGCCGCAGCTGGCGGTCACCGGCTGGTCGTCGCAGGTCATCCAGTCCCACTTGCAGAAGATCTGCTGGCTGCGGAAGGACTTGTCGGCGGCGAAGCGCAGCGAGTCCACCAGGCCGGCCACGGGCACCAGGGTGAACTGGTTCATCAGAATGAAGCCCACCCGCAGGTCGGGCTTCACCACCGGGGCTTCGGCGTCGTCGCCACCGGGTTCGTACACACTGGACATCTTCATTATTGTTGTCCTCTACCTCATGCCCTGGCGGCAGGGGCCGGGCGCTCCAGGTCGCATCGCCAGGGGCCGCGCCGCACGCGCGATGCCCTGCGATGGCAGCAGCTTAATCCTGGCCGGCTGTCTTAAATATAACAACGCTCTCGGAATCTATAAGATTTCGGCGCCCCCCGGGGGATTTCGGACAGCTGGCCGTGCCAGCGGGGCGTCCGGCGTGGCCGGTGAGTCCAATCGCGGACAAGGTCCGCTTACCGCATGAGCGAGCATGGCTTTTCGTAGGATGGTGTTGAGCGAAGCGATACCCATCACCACGACCGCATGGGTTTCGCCAAGGCTCAACCCATCCGTTGAGGCGCGCCTTGGCGCAGCCGGCAAGACAGTTGCTCCTACGCCCGTGCTTCCTGGAACCGTAAGCGGGCCCTGCCCGCGAATCGCGCGCAGGGCGCGCTCCTACATGGGAATGGCGCGGGGGGGGGCAGCGTAGGAGGATCTCATCCGCGAACCGCGCCGATATGTCCGGCCATCGCGGACAAGGTCCGCTACGGGGGAATGCCGTGCCTCGGGGCAACCTGTAGGAGCGGGCCCTGCCCGCGATTTCGCGCGCAGGGCGCGCTCCTACATGGGAATGGTGCGGGTTGGGCTGCGTAGCGGACTCCGTCCGCGATTCGGCGGATAACGCCATAGGCGTTATGCGCCCTACGATGAAATACCCGAGCGCACCGGAACGCCCCTGTAGATCGGAGCGCAGGACCGCCTCGGCCCCTATGAAAATCCCGCTCCCCCCAGCCAGAGAAACGGCATCCTTTCCCAAGCGAACGGCATTGACTCGGCAGCGGGCTTCTAGCATCTGTCCGTAACCTGATAGTGGCCGGCCGTCCCCTTCGGCAACATGTGTTCTAACCATCACATTCGCAGTGGGTGAATACACATGTACCGTGGCTTTTGGTATGCGCAGGCGCTGGATCGCGATTGTCACCTCGCCCCCTCGCTCAAGGGTAATGAGCAGGCCGACGTCTGCATCGTCGGCGGAGGTTTCCTCGGCCTGTGGTCGGCGATCCGCCTGAAGCAGGCGCATCCCGAGCGCCGGATCGTCATCGTCGAGCGAGACCGCTGCGGCTCCGGCGCCAGCGGCCGCAACGGCGGCATCGCCACCAACTGGTGGGCGAAGTACCTGTCGGTGATGAGCATCTGCGGCGAGAAGGAAGCGCGGCGCATCTGCGAGGCCGCCGAATCGGCCATCGACGAGATCGGCAGCTTCTGCCGCGAGCACGGCATCGACGCGCAGTACCGCAAGGACGGCTGGCTGTGGACCGCCAGCAACCAGCGCCAGGTGGACTCCTGGAAGGTGCTCACCGACAGCCTCGAACGCCATGGCGTCAACCCCTTCCGCAACCTCACCCGCGAGGAGGTGCGCCGGCGCACCGGCTCGGCGCGGATGATGGGCGGCATCTTCGACCCCAACGCCGCCACCGTGCAGCCGGCGATGCTGGCCCGCGGCCTGCGCCGGGTGGCCCTGGAGCTGGGCGTGGTGATCTACGAGAAGTCGCCGCTGACCACCCTGGAGCGCTCCGAGCAGCCGGTGGTGCATACCGCGCAGGGCAGCGTGCGGGCGAAGAAGGTGGTCGTCGCCATGAACGCCTGGGGCGCGCAGTTCCCCGAGCTGCGCCGGATGATCGCGGTCATGTCCAGCGACATGGTGGCCACCGCGCCGGTCAAGGAACGCCTGGATCAGATCGGCTTCAGCGGCGGCGAGTGCATCACCGACTCGCGCACCGTGCTCAACTACTACCGCAACACCCCCGACGGGCGCATCGTCTTCGGCAAGCCGCTGGGGCAGTTCGCATTCGCCGGCAGGATCGGCGACCTCTACGAGCGCCCGACGCCGGCGGCGCAGAAGGTGGCCGCAGAAATGCGCAGCTTCTACCCGCAACTGAGCGACGTGCCCATCGTCAGCAGCTGGACCGGCCCGATCGACCGCGCCATGAAGGGCCTGCCGAACTTCGGCCAGCTGGGCGGCCACCCGAACATCGTGTTCGGCATCGGCTTCTCCGGCAATGGCGTCGGCACCACGGTGTTCGCCAGCCGGATCATCAAGTCGCTGGTGGAGGAGGCCAACGACGAGTGGGCCAACTGCGGCCTGGTCAACCAGAAGATGAAGCTGTTCCCGCCGGAGCCGTTCCGCTTCATCGGCGCCCACCTGGTGCGTGACGCGCTGGTGCGCAAGGAGTCCCTGGAGGACCGCAACCTGGACGCCAGCTTCCTGACCTCGCAGCTCGCCGCGCTGGCCCCCGCCGGCTACGTTCCCGCCCAGAAGAAATAGGAAAGCATTCCAATGAAGCATCGCATCGTCTTCCTCGACGACGAAGGCATCGGGCCCGACGTCCGCGTGCCGAAGCTGCCTTTCGAGCACACCTGGGTCAGCCACCGCTACACGCGCCCGGAGCAGGTGGTGGAGCACCTGCGCGGCGCCAGCGTGGCGCTGACCTGCAGCGTGCCGCTGCGCGAGGAACACCTGGCCCAGCTACCCGACCTGCGGATGATCTCCCTGGCGCTGACCGGCACCGATATCGTCGACCTGGACTACTGCCGGGCGCACGGCATCAAGGTCAGCAACGTGCCGGGCTACGCCACCTACTCGGTGGCCGAGCATGCCGTGGCGATGATGTTCGAGCTGTTCCGCAAGGTCTCCAGCTACAGCCGCCTGATGCAGCGGGTGCGCAGCGGCGCCGCCGAGCCCAGGAACATCTACTTCGACTACCCGATCCGCGACCTGCGCGGCCGCGTGCTCGGCATCGTCGGCAACGGCCCCATCGGCAAGCGCGTGGCCGAGCTGGGCAGGGGCATCGGCATGCACGTGGTCTTCCATGACCGCGGCGGCCGCTACGCCGGGCCCAGCTACGTACCGCTGGACACGCTGCTGCAGCTCAGCGACGTGCTGATGATCAACTGCCCGCTGACCGACGAGACCCGCGACCTGATCGGCGCCGCCGAGCTGGCGCGGATGAAGCCCGACGCGGTGATCGTCAACACCGGCCGCGGCGGCGTGGTCAACGAGGCCGCGCTGATCGAGGCGATGCTCGCCGGGCGCCTCGGCGGCGCCGCGCTGGACGTGCTGGTGGACGAGCCGGTGCAGCCAGACAACCCGATCCTGCAGTTGATCGAGCAGGACAACTTCATCCTCACGCCGCACGTGGCCTGGAGCAGCAACGATGCGATGCAGCGGCTGATCGACCAGAGCGTCGGCAACATCGCCGAGTTCGTCGCCTCGAGCGACGGCGCGCAACGCCTCGGGGTGCTCAAGTGAACACCGGCCCGGCCTGCCGCGCGGCGGGCTGAGCTTTAACGATCTCCACTTGTGCTGCCCGCCGGCAAAGGTGCGCAGCACTTTTTTATCAGATGCAACCTGACGTCCAACGACAATCAACGAGGTATGCAGATGCCGTTCCGCCCGCTCGACATGCTCCGGAAGCTGCGCTACACGCGCGATGTGATGCAGTGCCGGGCTCGCGAACAGGGCCTTGCCCATTGAGCGAAACCTCTCAGGAGGAATGAGCCATGACCCGGGAGGGCCCGCGGCGTAGTGGATGTTTCGTGCAGGATGCGCCAGCGGAAGCGATGGACCGCCTGGAAAGTCCACGGCCAAGTTGCTGTTTGCCTTCAAAACGCTTTTTGCCGCAAAGCTCGGGCACGCGGTCCGGCCGGGTCCCCGGTGGAGCCAAAGGCTCCACCGGGTGAGGGCTTAGCTGCGCCCGCCTCCATGGCTGTGCTGCCCGCCCTTGCGGCCGGCTTCGGAGGCTTTCTCACGGTCGTTGGCGAAGTTGCCGCCGCTTTGCTGACCGCCTTTCTTCCCTGCCTCGGAGGCTTTTTCGCGATCGTTGGCGAAGTTGCCGGGGTTGGTGTTTTTGGAAGTCATGAAAGTGCTCCTCGGATGCATCGCATCCATTGGGTGGGCCGCCAGTCGGCCCACACAGTTACTGGGAAGGCATCGCCGGACAATGGTTCGAAGAAGTTTCGCCAGTGGTTGAAGCACCGTCGGATCAGGCGCCGGAAGGCGTCCGCGAGGGGCGGAGCAGGTCGATGACCTCCTGGTCGTCGAGCTGGTGGAAGTCCCGGTAGTAGTGGCCGACGCTGTGGAAATCCTCCGGTGTCAGCAGGCACACCAGCTCGTCCACCAGCGGCCGCAGTTTCTCCACGGTGGCCGGCGGCCCCACGGGCACGGCGAGGATGATCCGCCGCGGGTCGTCCTCGCGCAGGGCCTGCAGCGCCGCGCGCACGCTGTTGCCGGTGGCCAGTCCGTCGTCCACCAGGATCAGGTCGCGGCCGCGGCGTGACGCCAGCGGTTGCTGCCCACAGTAGCGGGCGCGGCGGCGCTCGATTTCCCGCAGCTGTTCGGCCAGGCGGCGTTCGAACCAGTCGGGCGCCAGGCGCAGCTGGCGCAGCAGGTCCTCGTCCTTCACCCACCTGGGCGGGTCGCCTTCCACCACCGCGCCCACGGCGTATTCCTCGTGGCCGGGCGCGCCTATCTTGCGCACCAGCAGCAGCTCCAGGGGGTATTGCAGGGCCAGGGAGATTTCATAGGCCACCGGCACGCCGCCGCGGGGCAGGGCCAGCAGCAGGGGGTCGTGCATGGGCCGTTCGCGCAGCGCCTCGGCCAGGGCCTTGCCGGCGTGCCGGCGGTCGTCGAATGCGTTCATCGTCGGGCTCCGAAGGGGATGGTGTCCGCCGCGTCCGGCTCCGGCAACGGTTCGGCGGCGTGGCAAAGGCGTTCGCGCCCGGCTTCGCTGGCGAAGGAGAACATGCTGCGTACCTCGTCCCGTGGTTCATTCTGGTTTGAGAAGGCAGCGGGGCGGGCGTTCAGGTTTTCAGTGCGGCGGCGGGCAGAGCAGGAAGCGCAGGGCAGGGGGCCGCTGGCCCCGCTCGCGCCGAAAAGCCGACGTCAGGAAATGACGGTAACTGGCTGGCGAAGCGTCGTTATAACTTCTTCTTATACAGGGGGGATTTCAACTCGCGGACGGCGTCCTGGCGCATGAGCGGGCACGGCTTTTCGTAGGATGGTGTTGAGCGAAGCGATACCCATCGGCGCAACCGCATGGGTTTCGCAAGCTCAACACCATCCTGTTCCTCCGCGGCGTCCTTGGCGCGGTAGGCCGGTCGGCGAGCGCGGCTGAACCTTGGCCCGGGGCGCCGGTCAGCCGGAGACCACGCACCACGGAGGAACACGACCATGGCGCAGCCCCCGCGCTTTCGCATCCATTACGAGCTCGAAGGCCAGCCCTGCTCCCACGAGGTGGATGCCCCCAGCGGCAACCTGACCCCCGACCAGGCGCGCTTCCAGTTGGAAAGCCTGCATTCGGACAGCAACCCGGCGGACATCACCGAGCTGCGCATCGTCCCGCTGACGCCTTGCGAGGGCGAACCCGGCCCCGGCGACGGCTGGCAGGCCGGCGCCCTGGATGGCGTGGCCTGAGCCTGGCGCGTGATGAAACCTTGCAAGCCGCCCCGGGCAGGGGAGCCGTCGGCATGAAGTCCGCCCTGTTGTGCCTGCTCAGGGGCTGCGAGTGGGAAGGCCGGGAGGTGCTGGAGGTGGGCCGCGAGCGCCTGCTGCACCAGTGCTGCCGGCGCTGCGGCGCGCACCGTTACGCCGCCGCGGCCGAGCTGCCCTGAGACCCTGGCAGCCGATCGAGGGCGATCGGCCGCTCGCGGGGGCGCCGGCGATGGCTCATTCGCCCTGCGCCAGCGGCAGTTCGGCGAGGCTCTCCAGGTAGGCGCCGAAACCGCCGTGGGCGCGGTAGTCGCGGCGGGCGCTGGTGGTCACGCAGGTCTGGTGCGTCCAGACGATGCGCGCGCCGCAGCGTTCCAGGTCGCGCACCAGGTGCACGTCCTCGTCGCAGGGTAGCGGGCGGAAGCCGCCGGCGCGGCGATAGGCCAAGGCGCAGATGCCCAGGTTGGCGCCGTGCACGTGGCGGTGGCCCTCGCGGGACTGGTAGTGGCGCAGGTAGCGCGCCTGCACCTCGGGGGCATGGGCCGACCAGTCGTCCAGGCGCACCGTGCCGCACACCGCCTCGGCATCGAAGGCCAGCTGGCGCGCCAGCCAGTCGGGGCCGACGCGGCTGTCGGCGTCGGTGCAGGCCAGCCAGCGCGCGCCCAGGCCCAGCAGGTGCTGGGCGCCGGCGCGGCGGGCCTGGCCGACGTTGCGCGCGCTCACCGGCAGCACCGCCACGCCCAGCTCGGCGGCGATGGCCGCGCTGCCGTCGGTGCAGCTGTCGAGCACTGCCAGCACGGTTACCTGCTCGCCGTTCAGGGCCGGGTGGCGCGCCGCTTCCAGCAGTGACAACAGGCAGCCACGCAGGCGCTGTTCCTCGTTGTGCGCCGGCACCAGCACGCCGATCACGGGGCGGCCCCGGCGTTGTCGTCGAACCACAGCTCCAGGCGGAAGTCCGGTTCCAGGTGGCAGATCCGCGCCGGCGCGCCCATGGCCTCGGCGAGCAGGGCATGGACAGCGTCGCCGGCCAGTTCGCAGTCCAGGATCGGATGGCGCCAGTGGCAGGCCGCCAGCGCGGCGCCGCGCTCCAGGCTGGCGGCGGCGCGTTCGCAGGCCAGGCGCCAGGACTCCGCATCGAGGTAGTAGCCCAGTTCGCTGAGCACCACCAGGTCGAAACGGCCGGCGGGCCAGTCCTGGGGCAGGCCGCCCTGGCGCACGCGGGCGTGCTCGCAGCTGGCCAGGCGCTGGCGTGCCAGGCTCACGGCGGTGGCGCTGGGGTCGCTGCACAGCAGTTCGTCGCAGCGCTGGGCCAGCTCGATGCTCAGTTCGCCGTTGGCGCAGGCCGGCTCGAAGCCGCGGGCGAAGCGCGGGCGCGGCAGGCAGGCCAGCAGCAGCGCACGCTTGCGCCGTTCGTACCAGCGGGTGCGGAAGGCCCAGGGGTCGGGATCGTCGGCGTACAGCGCCTCGAAATGGCTGGCGGGCAGGCTCACAGGAAGTACACCTCGAAGGGTTGGCTGAGGGTTTCCAGCAGGTGCGGGCCGAGGATGGGGCCGGCGCCGCGGGTGGGGTCCGCTTGCAGCTGGCTGGCGTGGGCGGCGATGGCCCGGCGCTTGCGCCCCCGGGCGCGCGCGTCCAGGTCCAGGCGCCGGGCCCGCGCCCAGGGCAGGCGCGGGTCGCCGGGGGCGGCCCAGTGCCAGGCCCAGATCGGCACTTCGCAATGGCGTGCGCCGCAGGCAGTGGCTGCCGCCGCGCAGGCCAGGCCGACCTGCTCGTGGTCCGGGTGGCCGTCGCGGCGCCAGGTGCTGAGCAGTCTGTCGCCGGGGCGCAGCAGGCCGCGCAGGGCGGTGTCGAGGGGGGCCGCAGCGACCTGGCCGTCGGCCATGCCCAGGCGCCGCCAGTGCAGGCGCGACAGGTCCAGGCCGAGGCGGGCGAGGGCCTCGCGGCTCTCTTGCGGGCGCACTTCGCGCAGGCGTTCGCGCGTCCAGCGGGACGAGCCGGGGTGGCTGGCCTCGCCATCGGTGACCGACACCAGCAGCAGCTCGCCGGCCCAGTCGCCCAGGCTGGCGAGCAGGCCGCCGCAGCCGAGCACCTCGTCGTCGGGGTGCGGCGCTACCAGCACCAGGCGCCCTTCGCCCAGCAGGGCCCGCGGGGTGATCCGCGGCAAGCGCTGCAGCGCCCGGCAGGCGCGCCAGGCCTGCGGGTCGGTGCCGGCGCCGGCTGCGGCTATCGGGTCCTGCGTCGCGCTCATAGCGCCCAGGCCTCGGCGGCCTGGGCGGTCAGGCGCAGGCCGAGGAAGGCCAGGTCGCGCTCGCCGTGGCTCTGGCGCAGGAACACCGGCAGGTCGGCGGCCAGCTGGGCGAAATGCTGGTCGCGGCAGAATGGCGTGGCGCCCAGGGCGTGGCCGACGTGCCATTGCACCGCCTCCACGGCGCCCTCGACCTGGGCCCGCACGCGGCGGGCGCCGAGTTCGGCGCAGGTGTCGGGGTTGCCGTCGATCCAGCCGGCGCATTCCCGCAGCGCGCCGGCGGCGCCGGCCAGGGCGGCGTCCACCGCGCCCAGGTGGGCCATGGCGTGCGGGTCGTCGGTGTGGCCGTGGTGCAGGTAACTGGCCAGGCGGCTGGCCGCGCCGTACCAGCAGGCGGCGATGCCCGCCGCGCCGTGCCAGAAGCCCGGGCGCTCCAGGTAGGCCAGCGGCCCGCCCACGCAACGCGCCCCGGCTGCCGCGAAGCTGACCTCGACGCTGGCGGTGGCGGCCATGCCCACCGCGTTCCAGCCGCCCTCGGCGACCTGCACGCCCGGCTGCTTCAGGCTCACCGCCACCAGTTGCGGGCGCTGGTTCTCGTCCCGGACGCTGAGCAGCGCCTGGTCCACCTGGGCGGCGCCGGAGCACCAGGGCTTGACCCCGCTGATGCGCACCTCGTCGCCCCGGCGCGCCTCGATGCGTACCCGCTGGCTTGGCGGGTCGGCGGCCCACACCGCCCAGACGCCGGGGCGCCGCGGCACTTCGGGGGCCAGCTCGGCGAGGATCGCCAGGGCATCGGTGTGGCCTTCGTACAGCTTGAGCAGCGACAGGTCGGCGCCGGCCACCGTGGCCAGCGCCTGCCAGCGCTGCAGGGTGCGGCCGCTGCCGGGGCGGGGCAACTGGTCGAGGCCGGCGGCGCACAGCTCGCGCAGGCGCCGGCCCAGCGTGTCGGGCTGGCGGCTGAGGTCGCGGGGGAGTTCGAAGTCGGCGAGGGCCTGCAGCAGGCCGGTGGGCAGGTCGTGGGACATGGCGGCTCCGGCGGAGGTCGTTTCCCAGCCGACTGCCGGGCAAGGCCGGAGGTTCAAACCAAGCGCCGAACGCGCCGCCGGCCTACCGCCGGGAAAAAAGCCTGAACTCCGCCGCCGCGCCCGCCCCCAACCAAGAGCCAGTGCGCCCATGGGCGCCGCCCACCTGATCAGGAGATGGACAGATGACGCAGAACAAAGAGTCCGGCAAGCAGAGCCAACTGGCGGGGACCCAGACCACCGACCGCGCCAACGGCAACGAGAAGCTCGAACAGCTGGAGCGCTACCGCGAGGACGCCACCGGGCAATCCCTGAGCACCAACACCGGCACCCGCATCGCCGACAACCAGAACTCGCTCAGGGCCGGCCCGCGCGGCCCCTCGCTGCTCGAAGACTTCATCCTGCGCGAGAAGATCACCCACTTCGACCACGAGCGCATCCCCGAGCGCGTGGTGCATGCCCGCGGCTCGGCGGCCCACGGCTATTTCGAGGCCTACGAGGACTGCAGCGCGCTGACCAAGGCGGCGTTCCTGGGCAAGGCCGGCAAGCGCACCCCGGTGTTCGTGCGCTTCTCCACCGTGCAGGGCCCGCGCGGCTCGGCCGACACCGTGCGCGACGTGCGTGGCTTCGCGGTGAAGTTCTACACCGAGGAGGGCAACTTCGACCTGGTGGGCAACAACATGCCGGTGTTCTTCATCCAGGACGCGATCAAGTTCCCCGACTTCGTCCACGCGGTGAAGCCCGAGCCGCACAACGAGATCCCCACCGGCGCCTCGGCCCACGACACCTTCTGGGATTTCGTCTCGCTGCAGCCGGAGTCGGCGCACATGGTCATGTGGCTGATGTCCGACCGCGCCATCCCCATCGCCTTCCGCAGCATGCAGGGCTTCGGCGTGCATACCTTCCGCCTGGTCAACGCCAACGGCGAGAGCCACCTGGTGAAGTTCCACTGGCGGCCGAAGTCCGGCACCTGCTCGCTGGTCTGGGACGAGGCGCAGAAGCTCGCCGGCAAGGACCCGGACTTCAACCGCCGCACGCTCTGGGAGGACATCGAGAAGGGCGACTACCCGGAATGGGAGCTGGGCGTGCAGGTGATCGCCGAGGACGACCAGGACAAGTTCGACTTCGACCTGCTCGACGCCACCAAGCTGGTGCCGGAGGAACAGGTGCCGGTGCAGCTGCTCGGGCGCATGGTGCTGGACCGCAACCCGGACAACTTCTTCGCCGAGACCGAGCAGGTGGCCTTCCACGTCGGCCACATAGTGCCGGGCATCGATTTCAGCAACGACCCGCTGCTGCAGGGCCGGCTGTTCTCCTACACCGACACTCAGCTGCTGCGCCTGGGCGGGCCGAACTTCAACCAGATCCCGATCAACCAGCCGCTGTGCCCGTTCCACAACAACCAGCGCGACGCCTACCACCAGCACAGCCTGCACCGCGGGCGGGCCTCCTACGAGCCCAACTCCATCGACGCCGGCTGGCCCCGGGAAACCCCGCCGGCGGCGCGCCAGGGCGGCTTCGTCAGCTACCACGAGCCGATGACCGGCACCAAGGTGCGCGAGCGCGCGGCGTCCTTCGCCGACCACTTCAGCCAGGCCGCGCTGTTCTGGCACAGCCTGAGCGAGGCCGAGCAGAATCACGTGGTGGCCGCTTACGCCTTCGAGCTGGGCAAGGTGGAGCGCCAGGCGATCCGCGAGCGCGAGGTCAACGAGGTGCTGGTGAACATCGACGCCCAGCTGGCCGCGCGGGTGGCCGCGCAGATCGGCGTGCAGGTCACGGCGAAGGCCCCGCAGCGCCCGGCGCCGCAGCCATCGCCGGCGCTCAGCCAGGTGAACCTGCTGGCCGGCGACATCCGTTCGCGCAAGGTGGCGATCCTGGTGGCCGATGGCGCCAGCGAGAGCGAGATCGTCGACATGCTCCAGGCCCTGGGCGCGGAGGGCGCCAGCGCCAAGCTGATCGGCCCCACGGCGGCGCCGGTCAAGACCGACAGCGGCACCAGCCTGGTGCCCCAGGGTACCTGGGACGGCCTGCCCTCGGTGGCCTTCGACGCGGTCTACGTGCCGGGCGGGGTGGCGGTCACCCTGGGCGGGGACGGCCGTGGCCTGCATTACCTGCTGGAGGCCTACAAGCACCTCAAGCCGCTGGCCTTCAGCGGCGATGCGCAGGCGTTGCCGGGGCAACTGGGGCTGCAACCGGATGACGGCCTGGTGATGGGGGCGACGGCGGGGGATGTGTTCGGCGGGTTGAAGAACGCATTGCTGCAGCATCGTATCTGGGCGAGGGAGGCGCAGGTGGGGGCAGTGCCGGCGTGATGTGGGGAGGCTCCTACGGCCAGAAGGCACGGACGTAGGAGCAACTGTCTTGCCGGTTGTGGTGATGGGTATCGCTTCGCTCAACGCCATCCTACGGGTTGTGTTTGCCGGGGGCGTAGGAGCGGACTTTGTCCGCGATTAGACTCACCGAGCGCACCGGACACCCCGGTGGCACGGACAGCCCCCTCTCCCTCTGGGAGAGGGCTGGGGTGAGGGCAGCGGACTTCGCCCACACACCGCTGCCAACCCTGACTCCACACTCGTCTGGCCGCACCCATCGCGGACTGGCCGCCACCGCACTGAACTCGCCGTCCGCTGCGCCAGTCCACTGCCAGAGAAGCTCCGGAGGCGGTGATGAAAAGACGCTACAGCCTGCTCCTGTCGAGCGTCCTGGCGATCCTGGCGTTGCTGCTGGTCGCGCATGTCGCGTTGCCCTACGTGATCCGCGACTACCTCAACGGCAAGCTCGACCGCATGGGCGACTACCACGGCCAGCTCGCCGACGTCGATCTCGCGCTGTGGCGCGGGGCCTACCGGATCAATGGCCTGAAGATCGTCAAGGTCAACGGCAAGGTGCCGGTGCCGCTGCTGGATGCGCCGGTGATCGACCTCTCGGTGAGCTGGCACGCGCTCTGGTACGACCACGGCATCGTGGCGCGGGTGGTGTTCCTGCGGCCGCAGCTGAACTTCGTCGACGGCGGCGACCGCCAGGACTCCCAGAGCGGCGCCGGCACCGACTGGCGCGAGCAGCTGGACAAATTGCTGCCCATCACCCTGGACGAGGTGCGCATCGACGACGGCCGCATCCACTTCCGCAACTACCGCTCCAGGCCGCCGGTGCACCTTACCGCCAGCGCGGTGCAGGCGAGCCTGTACAACCTGACCAACGTGAGGGACGAGAAGGGCGAGCGGGTGGCCCGCTTCGAAGGCCACGCCCAGCTGTTCGGCCAGGCGCCGCTGGAGGTGCAGGCGTCCTTCGACCCCTTCGCCAACTTCGAGGACTTCGAGCTGCGCCTGCGCGCCAGCGACGTGGAGCTGCGGCGGGTGAACGACTTCGCCGCGGCCTACGGCAAGTTCGACTTCAACCAGGGCCACGGCACCCTGGTGATCGAGGCCAGGGCGGACGAGGGCCGGCTCAGCGGCTACATCAAGCCGCTGCTGCGCGACGTCGACGTGTTCAACTGGCAGCAGGACGTGGAGGAGAAGGACAAGGGCCTGTTCCGCTCCATCTGGGAGGCGCTGGTGGGCGGCGGCGAGACGCTGCTGAAGAACCAGCGCAAGGACCAGTTCGCGACCCGCGTCGAGCTCAGCGGCAACATCCATGACCGGGACGTCAGCGCGTTCCAGGCCTTCCTCGGTATCCTGCGCAACGCCTTCATCCAGGCCTTCACTGCGCGCTACGAGCGTTCCGCGCCCGAGGACTGAGGCGCCCGCTCAATGGCTGGTGGAGCCCTGGCCGCCGTTCTGCGCCGGCGGGCGGGCGAAATGGCGTTCCTGGCCGCGCGGGGTATCGCCCGGCGCCTCGACGTTGCGCAGCTCGCGGACCGGGAAGGCGAAGTCGACGCCCAGCGCCTGCACCCCGGCCAGCAGCCCCAGGTTGATCTGCTGCTGCACGTCCATGTAACGGTTGTAGTCGGCCGTCTGCATGATGTAGACGACCTCGTAGAGCAGGCGGCTCTCGTCGAAGCAGAGGAAGTGGGCGCGGTCGAACTTCGCCTCGCGCTGGGCGTCGATGATTTCCTTCACCAGCTCCGCCACCGCCTTGGCCTGCTCGGCCGAGGTCCGATAGCTGATGCCGAACTGGAAGACGATGCGCCGGGTGTTCATCCGCTTGTAGTTATGCAGCGTCTGCTTTAGCAGCTCGGTGTTCGAGCAGACGATCTGCTCGCCGCTGAGGCTGCGGATGCGCGTGGTCTTCAGGCCGATGTGCTCGATGCTGCCGGCCACGTCGCCGAACACCACGAAGTCGCCGATCTCGAAGGGCTTGTCGAAGCCGATCGAGAGGGACGCGAACACGTCGCTGAGGATGGTCTGCACGGCCAGCGCCACGGCGATGCCGCCCACGCCCAGGCTGGCGATCAGCGCGGTGATGTCGACGCCCAGGTTGGCCAGGATGGACAGCAGCATCACGGCCCAGACGACGATCAGGATCACCACCGAGAGGAGGGTCGCCATCACCGGGTTGCGGATGCCGCCGAAGCGCGAGCGGGCCAGCTCGCCGGTCCACAGGCGCACGCAGGCGTCGAGCCACAGGGCCACCTGCAGCGCCAGGATGACGAACCAGCCATGGGTCAGCGCCGCCTCCCAGTTGCCCGGCAGGGCAACCAGCTTGAGGGCCAGCATCAGCGAGAAGGCGAACAGCAGCAGGTTGCTGGTCTTGTTGGCGATCGCCGAGGCATAGCGGGCCCACTGGCTGGTCCTGGCCGCCAGGCGCTTTCTCAGGGAACCGATGAGCAGGTGCAGCAGCCCGGCGACCACGAAGGCGGCGGCCACCACCAGCAGCAGGCGGCCGAGGAAGGCGAGCTCGAGCCAGGAATTCAGCGACGCCATGGTATTCCCCCTTATCAATGCGTATGAGTAGTTTTGGTCGGGGCGAGGCGGCAGAAGTTCAGGAAAACGGCGAAGCTCGCGCTGCCGCCGGGGAGAACTTCTGAACTCTCGGCCGCGGCGCTTTTCCACCGAGGGCGACACCAGAGGCTTTGGGGGCTCGGCCCCGGGAGAGAACGTGATGAGCGAGAAGAACACCATCGTGCAGAAACCCCGCCCTGGCCCCGTGGCCGAACATGACGACCCGCCGAAGGCGCCGGTGCGCGAGCGCAAGGGCGAGCCGCGCCGGCCCGGCCCGGTCATCGAGACGCCCGAGGAGGACGGCAGCGAGGGTTGCGTGCAGAAGCCCCCGGCTTCGACGGCGGAGTATTCGCCGGAGGACATCGACATCCAGGGGATCGGCGATGAGAAGCGCCCGGGCTGAGCGGCCGGGGCAGAGTGCGAAGGCGGCCGCGCCGGAGGCCGACGAGGCGCCCCCGGCCGCGGCTGGCGCCGAGCGGGAAAAGCCCGGCGGGCTGTCGTTTTCCCGCTTCGCCCAGTGGCTGTCGCTATGGGCCGGGCGCCCGCCGACCTTCGCCGTGGCCTGCGCGCTGCTGGTGGCCTGGGCCGTCAGCGGGCCCTTCTTCCACTTCAACGACACCTGGCAACTGGTGATCAACACCTCGACCACCATCGTCACCTTCCTCATGGTGTTCCTCATCCAGAACACCCAGAACCGCGACACCGACGCCCTGCACATCAAGATCGACGAGTTGCTGCGCACCACCCACGCGGCCCACGACGCCCTGATGGGGCTGGACGAACTGGACGCCGAGCAGCTGCAGAAGCTGCGCGACACCTACCAGCGCATGGGCGAGAGCGCCGGCGCCGGGGAAACGCCCCAGCGCGTGGCCGACCAGGAGCAGGCCGAAGGCGACGCGCCGCCGCGCTGATCCATGCGGAACACTTCGCAGCCGCTCATTTGCCGCTCTCGGGAATGATGGAGATCTTGCCGTTCTTCTCCAGGATGGCGAAGCGGATCTGCTCCATGCGCTCCAGGCCCTGGGTCTGGCGCGCGGCGAGGAGGATGTCTTCCTCGCGCAGGCGCGCCTCGGCCAGGCGCGCGCGCAAGGGCCGGCCGTACTCGACGATGAGCGTCGGCGAGCCCTCGATCAGCCGGTCCACCGCCGGGTGGCGCAGCTTGAGCAGCGACAGGCCGACGTCGATGACGATCAGCGTGACTATCACCAGCGCCGCATTGATCAGCGAGAAGTCGTTGCCCAGCAGGGCCTGCTGGGTGGCTTCGCCGATGATCATCAACAGCAGCAGGTCGAAGGTGGTGATGTCCGCCAGCGACCGCCTGCCGGCGATGCGGAAGAGGATCAGCAACAGCAGGTAGATGGCCGCGGCGCGCAGGACCGACTCCATGGGGCACCTCCTCAGGGGTAGATGAGCTGGTTGAATTCCAGGGCCTGGCCGGCGCCTTCCACCCGGTAGTCGAGCAGGCCCGGCGCGTCGGGCAACAAGGTCAGGAACAGGTGCCACTCGCCGCGCTCGTCGTGCCGCCCGTGGATGGCCAGCCCGCCGCGCCAGCTGTCGCCGCGCTGCATCGGCTGCAGGCTCTGCACGCTCTGGCGGGCGAGGAAGTCGCCGCCCAGGCGCAGCTCGGCCGGGCTGCCCGGCGCGCCCCGCAGGCGCACGTGCAGGTTGTGGCTGGCGCCGATGCGGCCGAAGCACTCGTACTCCACCTGTAGCCGGCCATCCTGGCTGGCCAGCTGGCGCGAACTCAGCGGGCCGCTGGCGAACAGGCCGCTCAGGGCCACCAGCACTATGCCCAGCAGGACGGCCAGCCCCAGGCGCTCCAGGCGCCAGGCCTGGCGCTGGCCGGCCATGTGCTCGGCGACCGGGTAGCTGCGTTCGCTGAACTCCTCCGCGGGCTCGGCCGGGAGGGGGCGGGGATGCTCTGTCATGGCGGGTACCTTCGCTTGGCCGCTCTTTGCTGCGACTGCGCCGGCGCCGCTTGGTGCCGGCCAGCTTACCGGCGGCTGCGCTGGGCATTTTGCAGCGCATGGCGGAGCCGCCAGCGCATTCTGCTGATGTCGTCCTGCCATGCGGCGTGGCGCGGATGCTCTGCGCCGGGCTTCGCTCCCGGGTGGCGGGTGGGCGTGGTTCTTGCTCGGTTCCTGCCTGGTAGTGCAAAGGCTCCATTCACCGACAGGAGGGACGAGACATGAGCGAAACGGACAAGGTGGTGCTGCTGCTCGCCGAGCAGGCCGACCAGCTGTGGCGCCTGGAGCAGCTGTTGCTGGACCGCGGCTACGCGGTGCTCAGCGCGGGCGACACGGAACAGGCGCTGGATCACCTGGCGTCCTCGGTAGTGATCGACCTGATGCTGGTGGACGAGCCCTTCGCCGGGCCGCACACCGGCCCGGCGCTGATCCAGTCGTCGCTGCCGCTGCGCCCGCTGACGCGGGTGCTAGTGCTGACCCAGGACCCGCAGCGCTCGGCCACCCACGGCCGTTCCTACCCCGTGCTGCTCAAACCGGTGGGCCTGGACGAACTGGGCCTGGCCATCGACGTGGCGCTGCACAGCCCGCCCGTGCAGCCGTGGCTGTGAAGAAGGCGCAGGGCATGCCGGCAACCTTGAACGAAGCCGAGGGCCGCGCGCTGGTGGCCTACGGCGACCTCGATGCCGAAGAAGCGCTGGATTTCCTGCAGGGGCTGCACGGCCCCGCCGCGCGCATCAGCGACGTACAGGCGAGCCAAGTCAAGCGCAGCCAGGAGCGCGACACCACACCGGGGCACTACCGCCAACCCTGAGGCCTTCAGGCCAGGCGCCGCAAGGTCAGCAGCACCGCGGCGATGCGTTCCACCTGGCGGTAGGCGGGCACTTCCAGCTCTTCGCCGAACACGTCCGGGTCCAGTTCCTCGTAGCGCCATTCCCAGCCGGGGCGGGCCGCCAGCAGCCGGCTCGCCTGGCGCCACAGCGGCGCCTCGCCGTCGATGACCGCGGCGCCCGTGTAGAGCAGCAGGCTGCCGCCGGGCGCCAGGCGGCCGAGGGCGCTTTCGAGGATGCGCAACGACAGCTCCGCGCCCTGGGAGCCCCCGCCGTGGCGGTAGGTGCGCTGGGCCGCGTCGAGCATGTAGGGCGGGTTGGCGACCATCAGGTCGAAGTCGCCGGCCAGGCCCTCCAGCAGGTCGCTGCGGCGCACCTGCAATTGCGGCGCCTCGGCCAGCAGCGCGTTGACACGGGTGAAGGCCAGGGCGTGGGGGTTGATGTCCACCGCATGTATCTCCGCCTGCGGGCAGGCCCCGGCGAGGAGGATGGCGCCGGGCCCGGCGCCGCAGCCGATGTCCACCGCGCGATGGATGTCGCGGCTGTCCAGCGTGCGCAGGTGCTGGGCGATGGCGCGGGCGAAGCGGTAGGTGTCGGGGCCGAAGAACACCGCCTCGGCCGCCTCGGTGGGGTAGGCCGAATGGGAGAACAACTGGTCCTCCAGGCTCGACCAGCGCACCTTGCTGCGCCAGTGGCGGCCGTCCCACTGCAACAGGTCGGCGGCCGCCAGCAGGGAGAACAGCGAGCGCTCGAGCAGGTCCTCGGCGAAGGGCCGGCTCCAGCCGAAGACGTCGCGCAGGTCGCGGGCCAGGGCGTTTTCCTCGCGGGCATTGACCCGCGCGTGGGTGGCCGGGCTCACGGTGACGAAGGCGTAGCCTTCCCCGCGCAGGCGCCGCCCCAGCGCCAGCAGGGCTTCCAGGCGTGGCGGCAGCGGCGTCATGGCGCCACCCCCAGGTCCTGGCTGAACAGGCGGGTGGCCAGCAGGCCCAGCGGCGTCCAGTGGCGCTGCGGGGCCAGCAGCGGCAGCAGGTGCCGGCGGCGCTGGTGCGGCGCCAGCTGGGCCAGTTCGCGGCGCAGCCGGCGTTCTTCCTCGTCGAGGTCGGCCGGCGCCGCTTCCAGCGCCACCGGCTGCGGCGCGCGCCGGGCAGGGGCGGGCGACCAGCTGCCGGCGATCCAGTCGTGCAGCAGCTGCTGCTCATAGCCATCGAAGACGCCGAACATGGCCGCGTCGGGGCCACTGACCAGGCGCCAGAAGCGGCTGTGCGCCGGGTCGGCGTCGCGGCGGATCCAGCCCTCCTGCTGCAGCGCCCGCAGCAGCGCGGCCACGCCCCAGGGCGCGGCCAGCCACTGGTTCAGGGTGCGGCCCTGGATGCGCGTGCGGTCGCTGTGCAGGTGGCGGGCGAAGGGCTGCTTGCGCTCCAGCATGGCCAGCAGCTCGCGGTCGAGGTCGAAGCCGTCGATCACCTGGGTGCTGGACAGGCCGACGTCGTTCAGCCCCATGCCGGCCCGCACCCGGGCGAGGAAGGCCTGGCGCCGCGGTTTGTCCGGCAGGTGGTTGTAGAGCGCCTGCAAGGCCCGGCGGGCGTGGCCGCAGCTGGCGTTGTCGATGGTCACGTGGAGGCGGAAGTAGGTGGCGTCGATGCCCAGCTCCTGCAGCTCCCAGGTGGTCACCAGCAGGTGCAGCGGCGGCAGCTCGTAGCCCAGGTTGTAGCCGATCAGCTCGGGCAGGCGCTGCCCGGCCAGGCAGCCCAGCGCCAGTTGCACCGCGCCCTGCACGTAGTGCTCGGCGGACAGCTCGGCCGCGCCGGCGCAGCCCAGGCTTTCCAGCAGGTGGCGGTAGATCAGCACGTGGTTGCTGGCGGCCACGCCGCGGCCGAGTTCCTCCAGGTAGGTATGCAACAGGGGCAGCAGGCGGGCGTCGCCGGCATGGCCCAGCACGCCATACAGCCAGGCGCCGTCCACCAGCTTGGTGGGGGCCACGCCGCGCAGGAAGTGCAGCGCGTGGGCGCGGTTGCGGAAGTAGCGCCGCGGCGCGCCGGCATGCCGCTCGGCCAGGTACCGGGCATAGTCCCGCGCGGTGCGGGCGGCCCGCGCGTCCAGCCACTGCGGCCAGGCCGCCGGGGTGTCGGGCAGGTCGACGGGCAGCTCGGCCGCCTGGCGCAGCTGCCGGTCGAGGAAGGTTTCGGCCGCCGCCAGGTGCTCCAGGGGCGCATGGAGCAGCGCCCTGTGCAGCGAACGGGCATCGACCGCCTCTTCGCGGGGCGGAGTGCAGGGCAGGTTCATGGGGCGGCTCCTCTGGCGATGGCTCCTGAACATTGCGAGTGGCGCCGGCGGCGAAGGTTTCAACGATCGGCACCAGCGGCTGCGCGTGGGAAAAACGGAACCCCGGACGGGGCCGCGGCGTCGATCCTGTAACCCTTCCGGCAGGGATCCCCATGGTCGCGACGCCCGCCCACCCACCGGCCCGCTTCGGCATCGAGGAAGAGGCCTTCCTCGTCGACGGCGCCAGCCTCGACCTGGCCCGGCAGGTCCCGCCCGAATGGGTGCAGGCCTGCCGCCGGGCGCTGGGCAACTGCTTCGCCGAGGAAATGTTCCAGTGCCAGGCAGAACTGGTCAGCCCGGTGTTCCGCCAATTGGGCGAGGCCGCCGCCTTTCTCGACCGAGGCCGCGCGCAGCTGAGCGAGCTGGCCCGGGCCAACGGCCTGCGCAGCCTGGTGGTGGGTGCGCACCCGTTCAGCCGCCTCGCCGACGCTGCGCCCAGCGAGCCGGCGCATTACCGCGCCCTGTTCGAGGACTACGTGCAGCCGGCCCGCAACAGCCTGCTGTGCGGCCTGCACGTGCACGTGGAAGTGCCGCCGGGGCTGGACCGGGTGGCGCTGATGAACCGGGTGCTGCCCTGGGCGCCGCTGCTGCTGGCGCTGAGCTGCTCGTCGCCGTTCTGGCAGGGCCGCCACACCGGGCTGGCGAGCTACCGCCGGGCGCTGTCCGGGCAATGGCCGCGGATGGACATCCCGCCCTGGTTCGACGACGAGCCGGCCTACCAGGCCTACCTGAAGCTGCTCCACACCCGGGGCCTGATGCGCGAGCCGGGCCACGCCTGGTGGTTCGTCCGGCCCTCGGCACGCTACCCGACCCTGGAACTGCGCATCAGCGACGCCTGCCCGCGCCTGGCCGATGCGCTGTGCATCGCCGGGCTGTTCCGCGCGCTGCTCACCCAGGCCATGGCCGATGCCGACGCAGAGGAGCCGCACCGGCTGCGGGCGCTGCTGGCGGAGAACTACTGGCAGGCCCAGCGCCACGGTTGCCGGGCGCGCTTTCTGCTGGCCGATGGGGATTGCGTGGACCTGGCGCGGTGGTTGGCGCTGGCTTGGGGGCAGTGTGGGACAGCGGCGCGTGCCGGCAACGAGTGGGCCTACGCCCATGCCTGCCGGCTGGCCCGTGAGGGTGGCAGCGCGGTGCGGCAGGTTCGCAGTTTTCGCCGCCACCTGGCGCGTGGCGGCGACGTGGATGAGGCGTTGCGGGAGGTGGTGGTCGAGTTGCTGGAAGAGAACAGCCAGGCGCCGGTGGGGCTGGCGTAGTCGGCGAGTCCAATCGCGGACAAGATCCGCTCCTACGCCGGTGCTTCCTGGAGCCGTAGGAGTAACTGTCTTGCCTGCTGCGCCGAGTCGCTTTTCGTAGGATGGGTTGAGCCTGCGAAACCCATGCGGTGGTGGCGATGGGTATCGCTTCGCTCAACCCATCCTACGGGGTGTGGTGTTTGCCGGAGATGTAGGAGGACTCCGTCCGCGATCCGGCGGATAACGCCGGCGGTCGGGGTCAAGAGCACCCTCACCCCAGCCCTCTCCCGCAAGCGGGAGAGGGGGCCATTCGTGCCACCGGGGTGTCCGGCGTGGCCGGTGAATCCAATCGCGGACAAGGTCCGCTCCTACGCCCGTGCTTCCTGGAACCGAGCGGACCTTGTCCGCGATTCGGATTTCCAGCGAAACATCCGCGCACTCCGAAACGCCCCTTCAGCAGGCCGAGCGAAACCGGCGCTCAGGAGGTCATGCGACATGGATGTCGCGAGAGCCCCGATGGGCTACAGGGACGTACCCTCGGGGCGGGCCTCCGTGGCGGGGGAATTCGTGAGGGTAGCCCGACTGTGTCGGGTCCGTATGTCGGGGCAAGCCTTCTTGGTTACTTCTTTGGCGTTTGAAAGAAGTGACTCGCCCGAGGGGGCGAAACAAAAAATCTCCGCAGACTCGGAGCGGCGCGCTACACCGAGCCCCCAAGCCACTGGATTCCGCGTTCGCGGGAATGACGAAGTGAAGGACGGAACTACACCTCACCACCATTCGTCGCCCCAATGGCTCCCCCACCCACCCCCGCGACTCACCAGAGAGTCCAGCCCAGCGACCCACGCCCCCAGGAGCCCCCATGTCCACCCACATCATCCACTTCACCGGCCCGATCAACTCCTCCACCTGCGGCAACCTCATCAGCACCTGCACCCGCGCCCTGCAGCAGGGCGCCAGCCACCTGCAGCTGAACATCGCCACCATGGGCGGCGACTGCAGCTACGGCTTCACCCTCTACAACTACCTGCTCTCGCTGCCGGTGCAGGTGGACACCCACAACCTCGGCACAGTCGAATCCATGGGCAACATCCTGTTCCTCGCCGGCCAGGTGCGCACCGCGTGCCTGTACAGCAAGTTCCTGTTCCATCCCTTCCACTGGTCGCTGCACGGCGCGGTGGACCATGCGCGCATGGCGGAATACGCCATGAGCCTGGACTACGACCTGAAGCTCTACGCCGACATCGTCGACGAGCGCACCCGGGGCGCGGCGGAGCGCCTGGACATTCCCAGCTACCTGATGGCCTACCCGCGCATCCTCGGGGCGCAGGAAGCCATCGCCTGCGGGCTGATCGAACGGGTGGACGCCATGCCCATCGCCGATTCCACCTGCCAGTGGACGGTGCACGCCTGACGCCCGGGCAGATTCTTCGAACCCTGGCGGCGGCGGACTTTCCACACAGGTGAGTCCACCCTTGAGGAGAACAGCGATGAAAGTCAGCGAAGTCATGAGCCGCGAAGTCCGCACCATCGACCCGGCCACCACCCTGCAGGAGGCGGCGCTGCTGATGCGCCAGGCGGACATCGGCGCCCTGATCGTCGGCGAGGGCGAGCGCATGACCGGCGTGGTCACCGACCGCGACCTGGTGGTGCGCGGCCTGGCCGATGGCCTGGACGGGCGCACGGCGGTCAGCGAGGTGATGAGTCCCGGCGTCTGCTACTGCTTCGACGACGAGGAGCTGGACCACGTGGCCAAGAACATGGGGCAGATCGAGAAGCGCCGCCTGGCGGTGGTGAACCGGCAGAAACGCCTGGTGGGCGTGGTGTCCCTGGCCAACGTCGCCAGCTGCAACGCCGACAAGCTGGGCGCCAACCTGCTGCGGGCGGTGGCGCGGCCGCATTGAGCGCAGGTCCCGCCGCCGGCGCATGCCGGCGGCGGGGCAGGGGGGTTACCAGCGCGGGTTACGCTCGGCCAGTGCGCGCAGGCGCTCGCCGGCTACCACTATCTTGCGTGGCCGGTGCCGGTAGTTGCCCGGGATGAAGGTGCGCAGCTCGATACGCTTGAGGAACCAGTCGACATTGTCCGGTTGCAGCGGACCCGACTCGGTGATCAGGTCGCGGCGGATGCGCTCCACCAGGTTGTTCAGCAGGACGTCGTTTTCCTGCTCTTCCTTGTGCAGCACACGCAGGGCGATGCGCTCGCCGTTGGCGTCGTGCAGGTCCATCAGCACCGAGCCGTCGGGGCGGTAGGAGAATTGCGGGGCATAGGCGCGGAACTGGTTCTGCAGGTATTCGATGGCGGCGTTGGAAATGGCAGGCATGGCGTACTCCCTGTGTGTTGGTTGGGTAGCCGATGCCTTTGCAGCAATCGTTCCGCCCGTGCCGCTATTCCTAAGCGGCTGTTTACGTTGAACTTTCAGCTGAATAGATGGCCCTTTGATGCTTGCGCATTGCAAAGCCTCGGCAACGCCCGGCGCCTTACTGCAAGCCCGGATGCTGGCGAAGTGGTATCGAGGCGCGCCGGCGGTTGGTACGGCGGTACCGGTAACGCCCCATGGCGCCTACCGCTCGTCGGGCCAGACGCTTTTTTGGGCGACAAGAAAGCGGCGCGCAGGTCCGCGGTCCCGCTAAGTGGATGACCCGCGGAGCGCTTTCGCCGATCAGGCATTCTGCATGGCCAAAGGATGGCGTCCTGCCAGCCTTTTTTCGCTGGCGACCGGCGCTACCTTTTCCCGAAAGAGGGGCTTTTTCCCGGGGAGGGTATCCGCATGACGCATTTCACTCGTGGCGAAATCGAAGCCTTGTTGCAGCACAACCATCCGGGGTTCCGCTTCAACTGCTGCCGGCAGCTCGATGGCTGCTACGCCATCAGCCTGCGCCACCCGTCGCAGGGCAGGGCGCCCACCACGGTGGTGGGCATCAGCGGCGAGGAACTCTGCACCGCCGAGCAGGTGGAAAGCCTGGGTCAGGAGCTGATCCGCACCTACGCCGCCGCCTGAGGCGCGGCGGCGTCGCCCGCGGGAAAAGCTGAACTCCCCGCTTGCGTCCGGCTCAACCGAGGTAGAGCTGACGCACGGAGGAGCCTGGAAATGAAACCCGATATCTGTGCCTGCCCCAACTGCATCTGCGAGCTGGACGCCGCCGCCGTGCGCGAGGGCGACCGCTATTTCTGCTGCCAGGCCTGCGCCCAGGGCCACCCCGAGGACCGCCAGTGCAAGGACCCCGAATGCCCCTGCGCCGACAGCGGCAGGCTGAAGAAGACGCAGGAACGGCAACTGGACCACTCCCTGGAAGAAACCTTCCCCGCCAGCGACCCCATTTCCCCCTGAGGCCCATGCGCCGCGCGCGGCCCGTAGGTGGCCGGACAGGGCGGCGCCCAGCGAGAGGAGAAGGCCATGAGCGACGATCGCAAGCACAGCCAGCCGCAGGAAATCGACGACACCGAGGACCGCATGGGCTCGGTGCGCGAACTGGATTTCGAGGACGAGCGTGCCGAGGGCCGCATCGGCGACGAGCGTCCGCGCCGCGAAGTGAATGAGGAGTTCCCGCCGCAGCGGGCCGCCGAGATGGGCATGACCGGCGGCGAGACCCTGGTCGATGGCGAGTACGAGGACCACGTGGACAGCGACGACCTGGCCCCGGAGACGCTGCTGGACGAAGGTACCGAGTCCGAACTCGACCCCGCCGACGAAACCCCGGTGGACCGCGAACTGCGGGTGGTGGGCGAGGAGGAGATCGGCGGCGGCATCGGCCTGGACGAGGCCGAGTTGGGCCGCTCCGCGCCTTTGGACGGCAAACCCTGGACCGACCAGGTGTCGCCGCCGGACACTGACGAGGAAGAACGCTGAAGCGGCCCGCCGCGGAGGAAACGCCCATGGCCAGTGATACGCCGAGCCTGCAGGAGTACGCCCGCCGCCGCGACTTCAGCGGCACGCCGGAGCCGCGCGGCGAGGCCCCCGGACACCAGGCCGGGGAACTGGAATTCGTCGTCCAGAAGCATGACGCCAGCCACCTGCACTACGACTTCCGCCTGGAACTCGATGGCGTGCTCAAGAGCTGGGCGGTGCCCAAGGGGCCCTGCCTGGACCCTTCGGTGAAGCGCCTGGCCATCGAGGTGGAAGACCACCCGCTGGAGTACGCCGGCTTCGAGGGCCACATCCCCGAGGGCCATTACGGCGCCGGCGACGTCATCGTCTGGGACCGCGGCCGCTGGCAGCCCCTGGGCGACCCGCGGCAGGGCCTGGAGAACGGCCACCTGAAGTTCCGCCTGGAAGGCAGCAAGCTGCACGGCAGCTGGAACCTCATCCGCACCCGCATGGCCGGGCGCAAGCCGCAGTGGTTCCTGGTCAAGGGCCGCGACGACCAGGCCCGCGACTTCCCCCGCCACGACATCCTCGCCGAGGCGCCGCAGAGCGTGCTCAGCGGGCGGACGCTGCCCGGCGAGGCGGCGCCGGCGCAAAAGCCGGCCGACCCGCCCAGGCGCGCCGCCGCGGCCAAGGCGCCGCGCCGCAAGGCCGCCAAGGCCGGCGCCATGCCCGAGCGCATCTCCCCGGAACTGGCCACGTTGCTGGATGCGCCCCCGGAGGGCGACTGGCGCTACGAGCTGAAGCTCGACGGCTACCGCATCCTGGCACGGGTGGAAAAGGGCGAGGTGCGCCTGCAGACGCGCAACGGCCACGACTGGGCGGAGCGCCTGCCGGACATCTGCGCCGCGCTGCGCGCCCTGCCGCTGGAGTCGGCCTGGCTCGACGGCGAGATCCTGGTGGTGGACGAGGAGGGCCGCCCGGACTTCCAGCGCCTGCAGAACGCCTTCGACGTCGGCGCCAGCGACGAGGTGCGCTACACCCTGTTCGACCTGCTCTGGCTGGACGGCGAGGACCTGCGCCGGCAGCCCGTGGAGCAGCGCCGCGCCATGCTGGCCGGGTTGCTGAAGCACAATGCCAGCGACCGCCTGCGCTACTCGGAGGATTTCACCGACGACCCGCGCAGCATCCTCGACAGCGCCTGCCGCCTGGGCCTGGAAGGGCTGATCGGCAAGCGCGCCGGTAGCGTCTATGTCGAGCGCCGCTCCACCGACTGGATCAAGCTCAAGTGCAAGCGCCGCCAGGAATTCGTCATCCTCGGCCTGACCCCGCCCAAGGGCAGCCGCCGGCATTTCGGCGCGCTGCTGCTGGGCCTGCACGACGACCAGGGCGAACTGCGCTACGCCGGCAAGGTGGGCACCGGCTTCGACGCCGCCACCCTCAAGCGGGTGCACGACAGCCTGCGCCCGCTGGCCAGCAAGACCTGCCCGCTGGCCTCGCCGCCGCGCGGCCAGGCCTTCCAGGGCGTGACCTGGCTGCGCCCCGAGCGGCTCTGCGAAGTGGCTTTCGCCGAAATGACCCGCGAGGGCCTGGTGCGCCACGCGGTGTTCCACGGCCTGCGCAACGACAAGCCCGCCGAGGCGATAGTCGAGGAACGCGCGAAGCCGGCGGCCGGGGACGGCGCGCAGCCCGCGGCGAAACGCCCGCGCAAGGCGGCGCAGGACGACGCGAAGGTGGCCGGCGTGGCCATCACCCACCCCGAGCGGGTGATCGACGCCGCCAGCGGCCTGCGCAAGCTCGACCTGGCGCGCTACTACGAGCAGGCCGCCGAGCGCATCCTGCCCTGGCTCGGCGACCGCCCGGTGTCGCTGCTGCGCGCCCCGGACGGCGTCGGCGGCGAGGTGTTCTTCCAGCGCCACGCCTCGCGCAACGCCATGCCCGGCGTGGAACAGCTGGACCCGCGCCTGGACCCCGGCCACGCGCCGCTGCTGCGCATCGCCACCGCCAAGGCCCTGGCCGGCGCCGCGCAGATGGGCGTGGTCGAGCTGCACACCTGGAACGCCCGGGTGGACGACCTGGAGCACCCCGACCGCTTCGTCCTCGACCTGGACCCCGACCCCAGCCTGCCCTGGGCGCGGATGATCGAGGCGACCCGACTGACCCTCGCAGTGCTCGACGAACTGGGCCTGGCCTGCTTCCTCAAGACCAGCGGCGGCAAGGGCATGCACATCCTGGTGCCGCTGGAGCGCCGCCACGGCTGGGACGAGGTCAAGAACTTCGCCCACGCCATCACCCGCCACCTGGCCAGGCAGATGCCGGACCGCTTCAGCGCCGTATCCGGGCCGAAGAACCGCGTCGGGCGGATCTTCGTCGACTACCTGCGCAACAGCCGCGGCGCCAGCACCGTGTGCGCCTGGTCGGTCCGCGCCCGCGAAGGCCTGCCGGTGTCGGTGCCGGTGGCCGAGGGCGAGCTGGATGCGTTGCGCGGCGCCAATGCCTGGAACCTGGGCAGCATCGACGAGCGCCTGGCGCTGAAGGGCGAGGATGACCCCTGGGCGAGCTGGGGCGAGACCCGGCAACGCCTGACGCGGCGGATGTGGCAGCAGTTGGGCGAGGAGCGCTGAGACCGGCCGGATCGCGGACGAAGTCCGCTCCTACGTCCGCCGGCAAACCACCCCGTAGGATGGCGTTGAGCGAAGCGATACCCATCACCACGACCGCATGGGTTTCGCCAAGGCTCAACCCATCCTACGAAAAGCGCTTCACAGTTGCTCCTACGTCCGAGCTGTAGGGCGCATAACGCCTATGGCGTTATCCGCCGTTTGGCCTTGGTTTCCAGTAGCTCCGGGGGTGATCTGGGCGTTGGCCATGACCTCGGTGTATCGGCGGATAACCGCGAACGGTTATTCGCCCTACGTCACTGACGAAGGAGGCGTCCTCCCACGGTTCCAGGAAGCACGGCTTTTCGTAGGATGGCGTTGAGCGAAGCGATACCCATCGCCACCACCGCATGGGTTTCGCCAAGGCTCAACCCATCCTACGAAAAGCGCTTCACAGTTGCTCCTACGTCCGGGCTGTAGGGCGCATAACGCCTATGGCGTTATCCGCCGTTTGGCCTTGGTTTCCAGCAGCTCCAGGGGTGATCTGGGCGTTGGCCATGACCTCGGTGTATCGGCGTATAACCGCGAACGGTTATACGCCCTACGTCACTGACGAAGTCTCAGGACGACTGCGAATTCATCGCCCACGCCGAACGGCTCCCTCTCCCTCTGGGAGAGGGCTGGGGTGAGGGCAACGGACTTCGCCGACACACCTCTGCCAACCCTGACTCCGCTCCCCCTCCCTAACCCTCCCCCGCAAGCGGGAGAGGGGATCGCTCGGCATGATGCGCAACCACGAAGCTCCCTGGCTCCACAGGCAGGCGAATAGCAGCAGCGAAATGCGCGCGGCCGGCGGGCCGCTGGCGGAAAAAGCTGAACTCCGCCGCCCACGGCCGGCCGAACCCTGTGACCGGCGGGGCTGCGGCCCCGCGCCACGAAGCGGAGGAGACCTGCCATGAGCGACCAACCCTGCGCCTGCCCCGGCTGCCAGTGCAGCCTGGGCGCGGCGGCCGTGTTCGCCGACGGCCGCGCCTATTGCTGCCAGGCCTGCGCGGACGGCCATCCCGATGGCGAGAAGCACTGCCAGGACCCGCACTGCCATTGCGGCGAGACCCTGCCGCCGCGCGGCTGACGGCCCGCGCTACCGACCCCACGCACCGGAGGACAGCCACCATGAGCGAGAAACTACCGCCCCAGCACCAGGACCGGCAGCCCGGCCGCGAGGAGATCATGCAGCCGCCGCCGGAGTTCGCCTCGGACAGCTACCGCGCCGCCGGCAAGCTGGAGGGCAAGGTGGCGGTGGTCACCGGCGGCGACAGCGGCATCGGCCGCGCCGTGGCGCTGACCTTCGCCCGCGAGGGCGCCGACGTGATGCTGCTGTACCTGGAGGAAACCGAGGACGCGACCAAGACCTGCCAGTTGATCGAGGCCTGCGGCCGGCACTGCCTGGAACTGGCCGGCGACGTCGCCGATGCCGGTTTCTGCGCCGAGGTGGCGCGGCGCCTGAAGGAACGCTGGGGCAGGCTGGACGTGCTGGTGAACAACGCCGGCGAACAGCACCCGGCCGACTCCCTCGAAGACATCAGCGAGGAACAGTGGGAGCGCACCTTCCGCACCAACATCTTCGGCATGTTCCAGCTGACCAAGGCGCTGCTGCCGCTGATGGGCGAGGGCGCGGCCATCGTCAACACCACCTCGATCACCGCCTACAAGGGCAACCCCAGGCTGATCGACTATTCCTCGACCAAGGGCGCCATCACTTCCTTCACCCGTTCCCTGGCGCTGAACCTGGTGCAGCGCGGCATCCGCGTCAACGCCGTAGCCCCGGGGCCGATCTGGACGCCGCTGATCCCCTCGACCTTCAGCGCCGAGGAGGTGGCGGAGTTCGGCAGCAACACCCCGATGGGGCGCCCCGGCCAGCCCGACGAACTGGCCCCGGCCTACGTCTACCTGGCCTGTTCCGACTCCTCGTACATGAGCGGCCAGGTGCTGCACGTCAACGGCGGAACCGTGGTCAACGGCTGAGACGCCCGGCCCCTGGCGCAATGCAGCGCCAGGGGCCAGGGATCAGGCCTTGCGCAAGGCCTCGATCAGCTCCTGCTTGCGCATGGACGAGCGCCCGCGGATGTTCTGCCGGCGCGCGCGCTCCAGCAGTTCCTGCTTGTTCATCGCCTCCAGGCGCTGGCCGGGGCGCGGCACGCCGTGCTTGGTGGCCACCGCGCGGCGCGCCGAGGAACGCCGCGATTCGGCCTTGGCCGTTGGGCTCTTCTTCTGGCCCGAGCCGCCGGTGCGCTCGCCGCCGCCGGACTGCTTGTTGACGGTGGCCCAGGCCCGCGCTTCGGCCTCGTCCCTGGACACGCCACGCTCCTCGTAGCTTTCCTCGATATGTTCGGCCTTGCGCTTCTGCTTGTCGGTGTACTTGTCTTTGCTGCCTCGGGGCATCGCTCTTCTCCTTTCGCGGCCGCTTCACTGCGGGGTTCGTTCGGGAGAGGCCGCGGCGCCGGGCGGTGTTCAGCGATTCGGACGGACGGCCGCGGACGAGGGGAAAAACGCCTGAACTCTGGCCGGCGCACCGGGCCTAGATACACGAGGCGGCCGCCGGCGCCGCCCTTTTCCCAAGGCGAACCACGGAGAACACGCCATGCACGGCTCCAGCACCCCCGTTCCCGAACAGGTGGAAACCTTCAAGCAGGAAGTGCTGACGCGACTGCGCTACGACGTCGGCAAGGACGCCGCCGACGCCTACGCCCACGACTGGTTCGAGGCCGTGGCGCTGGCCGCGCGGCGCTACATCGTCGACGGCTGGGACGAGGCCAGCCGCAGCATCGACCGCGGCCAGCGCAAGCGCGTCTACTACCTGTCGCTGGAGTTCCTCATCGGCCGCCTGCTGATCGACAACCTGAGCAACCTCGGCCTGCTGGAGATCGCCCGCGAGGCCCTGCTGCAACTGGGCGTGGACCTGGAGCAGGTGCGCCTGGCCGAGCCCGACGCGGCCCTGGGCAACGGCGGCCTGGGCCGTCTGGCGGCGTGCTTCATGGAGAGCATGGCGACCCTCGACATCCCCGCCTACGGCTACGGCATCCGCTACGAGCACGGGCTGTTCCGCCAGAGCATCGCCGACGGCTGGCAGCAGGAGCAGCCGGAGACCTGGCTGGACTTCGGCAACCCCTGGGAGTTCGAGCGCCCGGAATGCAGCATCAGCATCGGCTTCGGCGGCAGCGTGTACGCCATCGACGGCGGCGACGGCAGCGCGCGGCAGCACTGGGAACCCATGGAACGCCTGCGCGCGGTGGCCTACGACATGCCCATCGTCGGCTGGCGGCGGGCCGGGGTGAACACCCTGCGGCTGTGGCGCGCCCGCGGCGAGGAAACCCTCAAGCTCGACCGTTTCAACGCCGGCGACCACCTCGGCGCGGTGGCCGACACGGCGCGGGCGGAGAGCATCTCGCGGGTGCTCTACCCGGCGGACAGCACCGAGGCCGGCCAGGAGCTGCGCCTGCGCCAGGAATACTTCTTCGTCAGCGCCTCGCTGCAGGACCTGCTGCAGCGCCACCTGGGCCAGGGCCTGGCGCTGGCCAGCCTGCCGGCGCGGGTGGCCATCCAGCTCAACGACACCCACCCGGCCATCGCCGTGGCCGAGCTGATGCGCCTGCTGCTGGACGACCACTACCTGCAGTGGGAACAGGCCTGGGGGCTGACCGTGGCGACGCTGTCCTACACCAACCACACGCTGCTGCCCGAGGCCCTGGAGTCCTGGCCGGTGGGGCTGATGGAGCGCATGCTGCCGCGGCACATGCAGATCATCTACCTGATCAATGCCTTCCACATCGACGCGCTGCGCGCCAAGGACATCCACGACTTCGCCCTGCTGCGCGCGGTGTCGCTGATCGAGGAGGACAACGGCCGGCGGGTGCGCATGGGCAACCTGGCGTTCCTCGGCTCGCACAGCGTCAACGGCGTCTCCGCGCTGCACACCGAGCTGATGCGCGAGACGGTGTTCCGCGACCTGCATCGCCTGTACCCGGGGCGCATCAGCAACAAGACCAACGGCGTGACCTTCCGCCGCTGGCTGTTCCAGACCAACCCGGAGCTGACCGGGCTGCTCTGCGAGTTCCTCGGCCGCGAGCTGCTCGACGACCCCGAGACGCGCCTGCGCGCCCTGGAGGCCCACGCCGGCGACGCCGCGGTGCAGCGCGGCTTCGCCCAGCAGCGGCGGCACAACAAGGCGCGCCTGGCGCGGCTGGTGGAGGAGCGCCTGGGCATCCGCCTGGACGTCGAGGCGCTGTTCGACGTGCAGGTCAAGCGCATCCACGAGTACAAGCGCCAGCTGCTCAACCTGCTGCACGCCGTGGCGCTGTACCAGGACATCCGCAACGACCCGGCCACCCCGCGGGTGCCGCGGGTGAAGATCTTCGCCGGCAAGGCCGCGCCCAGCTACCACCAGGCCAAGCTGATCATCAAGCTGGCCAACGACGTCGCCCGCATCGTCAACGACGACCCCACCGTGCGCGGCCTGCTCAAGGTGGTGTTCATCCCCAACTACAACGTCAGCCTGGCCGAGGCCATCATCCCGGCGGCGGACCTGTCCGAGCAGATTTCCACCGCGGGCCTGGAGGCCTCGGGCACCAGCAACATGAAGTTCGCCTTGAACGGCGCGCTGACCATCGGCACCCTGGACGGCGCCAACGTCGAGATGTCCGAGCGCATCGGCCTGGAGAACCTGTTCATCTTCGGCCTCACCGCCCAGCAGGTGGAGGCCCGCAAGCACGCCGGCGAGCTGTCGATGGCCGGCGAGATCGCCGCCTCGCCGCGCCTGCAGGAAGCCCTGAAGGCCATCGGCTCGGGGGTGTTCTCGCCGGACGACGCCAACCGCTACGCGGCCCTGGTGGAGGGGCTGCGCCACGACGACAGGTTCATGCTCTGCGCCGACTTCGAGGCCTACTGGCAGGCCCAGGAACGCGTCGAGGCGCTGTGGCGCGAGCCGGCGCGCTGGTGGCGGGCGGCGGTGCTGAACACCGCGCGGGTCGGCTGGTTCTCTTCCGACCGCACCATCCGCGAGTACGCCGAGGACATCTGGAAGGTGCCGCTGGGCGGCGCCTAGGGTCTACCAGAAGCCGCCGCCGTGGCGGCGCGCCAGGTAGTCCGGGCTGAGGCCGAAGCCGGTCTGGAAGAAGGCCTGCAGGCGGGTGTCCAGCACCATGCGGTTGAGCGAGGCCAGCGGGCCGACGATGCGCTCCGGCTCGCTGCGCCCGCCGTAGTGGTTCTCGTGCACCAGGCTGGCGCTCTGCGGCTCGGCGCTGATCAGGCAGCGGCAGTCCAGGCCCTCGCCGGGGCGGCGGGCGTGCAGGCCCAGCTCGGAGAGCCCGCCGGCGCCACGGTGCAGGCCCACGTGGCAGAGCAGGCCGTGGGCGCGGGCGTACTCGCCGGCGGCGGCGAAGGCGGGCAGGGCCACTTCGTTCAGGGCCTGTTCGTAGGCCTGGGCGAAGTCGTTGTCGTCGCTGTTCATGGCGCATCCCTTTGGTGTTCGACGATTGCCGGGGTTGGACAGGCGCGGCGGGCGAATGCGCGGACGATCCGCCGGGCGGTCGTGCCGGGCTACCGCCGGGGAAATCGTTCAAACCATCGGCCGGCGCGGCAGTCTGCACCTGCAACGGCCCTTCGCGGAGAAGCCCATGGAGACCCTGTCGCGCATCGCCGCAGCCCTGCTGGCGGAGTTTTCCGACCTGCGCGAGCTGGAGCAGATCACCCGCGCCTGCTTCCGCCTGGCGCTCGCCGCGCTGCTCGGCGGCCTGCTGGGCTACGAGCGCGAGGCCCAGGGCAAGGCCGCCGGGTTGCGCACGCACATGCTGGTCACCCTGGGCGCCGCGCTCTTCGTCATGGCCATGAGCGAGGGCGGTGCCGGCGACGACGCCATCAGCCGGGTGATCCAGGGCATCGCCGCGGGCATCGGCTTCCTCTGCGCCGGCACCATCCTCAAACAGGACAGCGCCGACACCGCGCGGGTGAAGGGGCTGACCACGGCGGCGGGGCTGTGGCTGAGCACCGCCATCGGCATCTGCGTGGGCCGCGGCCATTCCGCCACCGCGGTGCTCGGCACCCTGCTGGCGCTGCTGGTGCTGCACAGCCTGCCGCGCCTGTTCGAGCGGCCGCGGGCGCCGCGCAAGACAGCCAAGACAGCGGAGCAGCGGCATGTTCCGTGAATTCAGCGGCAGCAGCGCCTGGACCGACGCCATGCGCAGCGGCGGCGCCTACGTCGGGCTGATCGAATACCAGCCCAAGCGCGAGGGCGCGGCGGTGCAGGTGCTCTGGGTGTTCGCCCCCGGCAGCCGCAACGAGGCCCAGGCCGAGGACGCGGCCCGGCGCATGCTGGCGCGCATCCGCGACATTTCGGCGGACGGCCGCGTCCGCTTCGACGACGGCATCTCACTGTAGGAGGCATGCATGGCGCGCGTGATCTGGAAGGGCGCGATCAGTTTCGGCCTGGTGCACATCCCCGTGGGGCTGAACAGCGCCAGCCGCTCCGGCGGCACCGACTTCGACTGGCTGGACGCCCGCAGCCTGGAGCCGGTGGGCTACAAGCGGGTGAACAAGGTGACCGGCAAGGAGGTGCCCAAGGAGCAGATAGTCAAAGGCGTGGAATACGAGAAGGGCCGCTACGTGGTGCTCAGCGAGGCGGAAATCCGCGCGGCGCGCCCACGGGCCACCCAGACCATCGACATCCTGCGCTTCGTCGAGCGCGGCGAGATTCCCCTGGCGTACTTCGACTCGCCCTACTACCTGAGCCCCGAACGGCGCGGCGAGAAGGTCTACGTGCTGCTGCGCGAGACACTCGCGCGCAGCGGCAAGGTCGCGGTGTGCCAGCTGGTGCTGCACAGCCGCCAGCACCTGGCGGCGCTGCTTGCCGACGGCGAGGCGCTGCTGCTGATGACGCTGCGCTGGCCGGGCGAGGTGCGCTCGGTGGACGAACTGGGCCTGGAGCTGGATGACGTCGACCTGGACAAGCGCGAGCGCGAGATGGCCACGCGCCTGGTGGAAGACATGAGCCAGGCCTGGGACGACTCGGCCTTCAAGGACAGCTTCAGCGACGAGATCCACGCCCTGGTCGAGCAGAAGGCCGCCAAGGGCCAACTGGAGGAAGTGCCCGGCGCCGAGGCGCCGGAAACCGGGGAGGGCGCCGACATCATCGACCTCACCGACCTGCTGCGGCGCAGCCTGCGCGGCAACGCCAGGGGCGGCGGCAAAGCGGCGCCCAGGGGCAAGGCCGGAGAGGCGCCGGCGCCGCGCAAGAGCAGCGGCCGGCGGCGCGCCCCGCGCTGAGCCGGCCCGCCGGCGAAAAGTCTGAACTTGCCGGCGGGCCCGGCCTCGGAAAGCATGGGGCCGCAGGTTGCGGCCGACGACGAACATGCGATCGCCTGGCGAGGAGGGCGCAGCGATGAATCCGGACCTGCAGGGGCGCGCCAGCGCCGCGGCCAAGGCGCCGCGCATCGCCATCGAGGGCATCGAGCCCCAGGTCGAGGGCGGGCGCTTCGCCGCCAAGGCCATCGCCGGCCGGGGCTGCCCGGTCAGCGCACGCATCTTCATGGACGGCCACGAGCAACTGGGCGCCGAAGTGACCTGGCGCCTGGAGCCGGAAGAGGTCTGGCGCAGCCTGCCGCTGGTCTGGCAGGGCAACGACCTGTGGCGGGCCGAGCTGCTGCCGCCCCACGAGGGGCGCATCCAGTTCGTCATCCAGGCCTGGCTGGACCGCTACGCCAGCTTCCGTCACGACCTGGAGAAGAAGTACGCCGCCGGCCAGGCCGTCGAGCTGGAACTCAGCGAGGGCGAGCAACTGCTGCGCGAGGCGCGGCAGGGCGCCCAGGGCGAACCCGTCGCGCAACTGGACGCCCTGCTGGGCCAGCTCGCCGCCGAGCAGGCCCGCGACGGCCGCGTGGCCCTGCTGTTGGCGCCGGCCACCCTGGAACTGATGCAACGAGTGGAGCCGCGCCTGCACCGCGTGCGCAGCCCGCTGCTGAGCCTGGAGGTGGAGCGGCCGCTGGCCGGCTTCGCCAGCTGGTACGAGCTGTTCCCGCGCTCGGAGGGCGCGCAGCCGGGCGTGCACGGGCGCTTCGAGGACGTGCGCCGGCGCCTGCCGGAAATCGCCGCCATGGGCTTCGACGTGCTGTATTTCCCGCCCATCCACCCCATCGGCCGCACCCACCGCAAGGGCCCCAACAACAGCCTGCAGGCCGGCCCGGACGACCCCGGCAGCCCCTACGCCATCGGCGCCGAGGAGGGCGGCCACGAGGCCGTGCACCCGCAGCTGGGCAGCCTGGAGGACTTCCGCGCGCTGGTGGCCGACGCCCGCGCCCACGGCCTGGAGGTGGCCCTGGACTTCGCCATCCAGTGCTCGCCGGACCACCCCTGGCTGCGCCGGCACCCCGGCTGGTTCAGCTGGCGCGCCGACGGCAGCATCCGCCATGCCGAGAACCCGCCGAAGAAGTACGAGGACATCGTCAACGTCGATTTCTACGCCACCGACGCCGTGCCTTCGCTGTGGCTGGCGCTGCTGGAGGTGGTGCTGGGCTGGGTGGCCCAGGGCGTGACGCTGTTCCGCGTCGACAACCCGCACACCAAGCCGCTGCCGTTCTGGGAATGGCTGATCGCCGAGGTGCGCCACCTGCACCCCGAGGTGATCTTCCTGGCCGAGGCCTTCACCCGCCCGGCGATGATGGCGCGCCTGGGCAAGCTCGGCTTCAGCCAGAGCTACACCTACTTCACCTGGCGCAACACCAAGCAGGAATTGCAGGAATACTTCGCCGAGCTGAACCAGCCGCCCTGGCGCGACTGCTACCGGCCCAACTTCTTCGTCAACACCCCGGACATCAACCCCTTCTTCCTGCAGCGCAGCGGGCGCGCGGGCTTTCTCATCCGCGCCGTGCTGGCGGCCACCGGCTCGGGGCTGTGGGGGATGTATTCGGGCTTCGAGCTGTGCGAGGCCGCGGCCATCCCCGGACGCGAGGAATACGCCGACTCCGAGAAGTACCAGCTGCGCCAGCGCGACTACCGCGCGCCGGGCAACATCGTCGGCGAGATCACCCGGCTCAACCGCATCCGCCGCGAGAACCCGGCGCTGCACAGCCACCTCGGCTTCCAGGCCTACAACGCCTGGAACGACAACATCCTCTATTTCGGCAAGCGCACCGCGGACCTGGCCAACTTCGTGCTGGTCGCCGTGTGCCTGGACCCGGACAACGCCCAGGAGGCCGACTTCGAGCTGCCGCTGTGGGAGTTCGGCCTGGCGGACGACGCCGCCATGGGCGGCGAGGACCTGATGAACGGCCACCAGTGGACCTGGTACGGCAAACGCCAACGGATGCGCATCGAGCCCTGGCACCTTCCCTTCGGCATCTGGCGCCTGCATCCGCAGCGCCGCTAGGAGTCCGCCCATGGCCAGACGCCTGAGAAAGCCCCGTCCCTTCCTGCACGACCCGCTCTGGTACAAGGACGCGGTCATCTACCAGTTGCACGTGAAGTCCTTCTTCGACGCCAACAACGACGGCATCGGCGACTTCCCCGGGCTGATCGAGAAGCTCGACTACATCGCCGACCTGGGGGTGAACACCCTCTGGCTGCTGCCGTTCTACCCCTCGCCGCGGCGCGACGACGGCTACGACATCGCCATGTACCGTGGGGTGCACCCCGACTACGGCAGCCTGGCCGACGTGCGCCGCTTCATCGCCGCCGCCCATGCGCGCGGCCTGCGGGTGGTCACCGAGCTGGTGATCAACCACACCTCCGACCAGCACCCCTGGTTCCAGCGCGCGCGGCGGGCGAAGAAGGGCTCGCGGGCGCGGGAGTGGTACGTGTGGTCCGACAGCGACGAGCGCTACGCCGGCACCCGCATCATCTTCGTCGACAGCGAGACCTCCAACTGGACCTGGGACCCGCTGGCCGGGCAGTACTACTGGCACCGCTTCTACTCGCACCAGCCGGACCTGAACTTCGACAACCCGCAGGTGCTGCGCGCCGTGCTGGGGGTGATGCGCTTCTGGCTCGACCTGGGCGTGGACGGCCTGCGCCTGGACGCCATTCCCTACCTGATCGAGCGCGAGGGCACCAGCAGCGAGAACCTGCCGGAAACCCACGCGGTGCTCAAGCGCATCCGCGCCGAGCTGGACGCCCACTACCCCGACCGCATGCTGCTGGCCGAGGCCAACCAGTGGCCGGAGGACACCCGCCCGTACTTCGGCGGCATGGACGACGGCGGCCCCGGCGACGAATGCCACATGGCCTTCCACTTCCCGCTGATGCCGCGCATGTACATGGCCATCGCCCAGGAAGACCGCTTCCCCATCAGCGACATCCTGCGCCAGACCCCGGCCATCCCCGACAACTGCCAGTGGGCGATCTTCCTGCGCAACCACGACGAGCTGACCCTGGAGATGGTCACCGACGACGAGCGCGACTACCTGTGGAACTACTACGCCGCCGACCGCCGCGCGCGCATCAATCTGGGCATCCGCCGGCGCCTGGCGCCGCTGGTGGAGCGCGACCGGCGACGCATCGAGCTGCTCCACAGCCTGCTGCTGTCGATGCCCGGCACGCCGACGCTGTACTACGGCGACGAGATCGGCATGGGCGACAACATCTACCTGGGCGACCGCGACGGCGTGCGAACCCCGATGCAGTGGTCGGTGGACCGCAACGGCGGCTTCTCCCGCGCCGACCCGGCGAGCCTGGTGCTGCCGGCCATCCTCGACCCGCTGTACGGCTACCAGAGCGTCAACGTCGAGGCGCAGCTGCGCGACCCGCATTCGCTGCTCAACTGGACGCGGCGCATGCTCGCCGTGCGCAAGCAGCAGAAGGCCTTCGGCCGCGGCAGCATGACCCTGCTGTCGCCGAGCAACAGGCGCATCCTCGCCTACCTGCGGCAGTACCGCGGCGAAGACGGCGAGGACAGCCTGCTGTGCGTGGCCAACCTGTCCGGCGCGGCCCAGGCGGTGGAACTGGAGCTGGCCGAGTTCGACGGCCGCGTGCCGCTGGAAATGCTCGGCGGCGCGGCCTTCCCGCCGATCGGCCGGCTGACCTACCTGCTGACCCTTCCGCCCTACGGCTTCTACTGGTTCTACCTGGCCGACTCCCAGCGCATGCCCAGCTGGCACCGCCAGCCGGAGGAACGCCTGCCGGAACTGCCGACCCTGGTGCTGGGCCAGCGCCTGGAAGAGATCATGGCCGGCACCCCGCGCGAGCTGCTGGAGAAGGATTCGCTGCCGCGCTACCTGCCGCGCCGGCGCTGGTTCCCCCATGCCCGCGCGCAGGCCGGCAGCGTGCGCCTGCTCTACGCGCTGCCGCTGGAGGAGGATGACGCCGCGCCGTTGCTGGCGGAGCTGGAATACCGCGACGGCGAACTGCACGAGCGCTACCAGTTGCCCCTGGCCGCGGCGCCGGAAAAGAGCAGCAGCGGCTACGACCTGCCGCAGCAACTGGCCCTGGCCCGGCTGCGCCGCGGCCGCCGCGTCGGCCTGCTGACCGACGCCCTCAGCCTGCCGCGCTTCAGCCGCGTCGTGCTGCGCCTGCTGCGCGAGAACGCGACCCTGGCCGGCAGCGAGGTGCAATTCCTGCCGCAGCCCGGCCTGGCCGAGCTGGAACTGGCCGAGGACATCCCGGTGCGGGTGCTGGCCGCGGACCAGTCGAACACCTCGGCGCTGGTCGGCGACGGCCTGCTGCTCAAGGTGCTGCGCCGCGTCTCGCCCGGCCTGCACCCGGAGGCGGAAATGGGCGCCTACCTGAGCCGCCACGGCTTTGCCAACGTCGCGCCGCTGCTGGGCGAGGTGCGCCGGGTGGACGAGCAGGGGCAGACGCACACGCTGATGCTGCTGCAGGGCTACCTGAGCAACCAGGGCGACGCCTGGACCTGGACGCAGAACAACCTCGAACGGGCCATCCGCGAGGCCCTGGCCGCCGGCACCGCGCAGCCTCCGGAATTCGATGCCCTGGACGAGCTGCGCGGCTTCGCCGCCACCCTCGGCCGGCGCCTGGGCGAGATGCACCAGGTGCTGGCCGACGGCGCGGACGAGCCGGACTTCGCCCCGCGGCGCAGCGGCCCAGCCGATAGCCGCGCCTGGCAGGAGGGCGTCGGCGCCCAGGTCGAGCAGGCCCTGCGGGCGCTGGAAGACGCCCCGGGGCTGGACGAACGCGGCCGCGCCCAGGCCGCCCGCCTGCTGGAGCTGCGCGACGAGCTGCTGCTGGCGGTGGGCAACCTGGCGCGGCTGGCCGAGGGCGGGCTGATGATCCGCGTGCACGGCGACCTGCACCTGGGCCAGGTACTGGTGGTGCAGGAGGACGCCTACCTGATCGATTTCGAAGGCGAGCCCAACCGCTCGCTGGCCGAACGCCGGGCCCTGAACAGCCCGATGAAGGACGTGGCCGGGGTGCTGCGCTCCTTCGACTACGCCGCCGCCATGGCCGAGCGCAGCCTGCAGAGCGCCGACGTCTCGGAAGAAGCGGTGCAGGTGCGCCGCGCCCTGGCCCAGCGCTACCGCGCGGACGCCCGCGACGCCTTCCTCGACGCCTACCGCCTGGCCGCCGCCGGGCTGCCCCACGAATGGCGCGGGCGCGAGGGGGAGGGCGCGGCCCTGGCGCTGTTCAGCCTGGAGAAGGCGGCCTACGAAATGGTCTACGAGAGCGGCCACCGCCCCGACTGGGTCGCCGTGCCGCTGCAGGGAATGCTGGAACTGACGCTCCACCTGCTGGGAGGAAGGACATGACACAAGCGTCGCAAGACGACGAGCGCAACCACCTGCAAGGGCTGCAACGGGCCGAGCACGGCGACCCCTTCGCCTTCCTCGGCCCGCACCCGGAGGGCGACGGCTGGCGCGTGCGCGCCTGGCTGCCGGGGGCCTTCGCCTGCGAGCTGCTGGGCCGCGAGGGCGAATTCCTCGCGGCCATGCAGCAGCAGGACGCCAGCGGCCTGTTCAGCGCCCACCTGGATGCGCGCCAGGCCTACCTGCTGCGCATCCACTGGCCCGAGGGCGAGCAGATCACCGAGGACCCCTACGCCTTCGGCCCGCTGCTGGGCGACACCGACCTGTACCTGTTCGCCGAAGGCAACCACCGCCACCTGGGCCAGTGCTTCGGCGCCCAGGCCATGAGCGTGGACGGCGTGGCCGGAGTGCGCTTCGCCGTGTGGGCGCCCAATGCCCGGCGCGTGTCGGTGGTGGGCGACTTCAACGCCTGGGACGGGCGCCGCCACGCCATGCGCCTGCGCTACCCCAGCGGCGTGTGGGAACTGTTCGTGCCGCGCCTGCAACCCGGCGAAATCTACAAGTACGAAATCCTCGGCCCCGGCGGCCTGCTGCCGCTCAAGGCCGACCCTGTGGCGCTGGCCACGGAACGGCCGCCGGCCACCGGCTCGCGGGTGGCCGACCCGGCGCCGCGGCACTGGCGGGACGAACGCTGGATGAGCGAGCGGCGCAGCCGCCAGGGCGCGGAAAGCCCGCTGGCGATCTACGAACTGCACGCCGGCTCCTGGCAGACCCTCGACGGCCGCCCGCCGAGCTGGGACGAGCTGGCCGAGCGGCTGATCCCCTATCTGCAGGACATGGGCTTCACCCACGTCGAGCTGATGCCGATCATGGAGCATCCCTTCGGCGGCTCCTGGGGCTACCAGCCGCTGTCGCTGTTCGCCCCCACCGCGCGCTATGGCAGCCCGGCGCAGTTCGCCGCCTTCGTCGAGCGCTGCCACCAGGCCGGGATCGGCGTCATCCTCGACTGGGTGCCGGCGCATTTTCCCACCGACGCGCACGGCCTGGGGCAGTTCGACGGCACCGCGCTGTACGAATACGCGCACCCTTTCGAGGGCTTCCACCCGGACTGGGACACCTACATCTACAACCTCGGCCGCACCGAGGTGCACGGCTTCCTGCTGGCCTCGGCGCTGCATTGGCTGCGCGAGTACCACGTCGACGGCCTGCGCGTCGACGCCGTGGCCTCGATGCTCTACCGCGACTATTCGCGCAAGGAGGGCGAGTGGATCCCCAACCGCCACGGCGGGCGCGAGAACCTGGAGGCCATCGAGTTCCTCCGCCACCTCAACGAGGTGGTCGCCGCCGAGGTGCCCGGCGCCCTGGTGATCGCCGAGGAATCCACCGCCTGGCCCGGCGTCAGCCGCCCGGTGGCCGAGGGCGGGCTGGGTTTCTCGCACAAGTGGAACATGGGCTGGATGCACGACACCCTGGCCTACATCCGCGAGGACCCGTTGTACCGCGGCTACCACCACCACCGCCTGACCTTCGGCCTGCTCTACGCCTTCACCGAGCGCTTCATCCTGCCCATCTCCCACGACGAGGTGGTGCACGGCAAGGGCTCACTGCTGGGCAAGATGCCCGGCGACCGCTGGCGCCAGTTCGCCAACCTGCGCCTGTACCTGAGCCTGATGTGGACGCACCCGGGGCGCAAGCTGCTGTTCATGGGCTGCGAGTTCGGCCAGTGGCGCGAGTGGGACCACGACGACCAGCTGGACTGGTACCTGCTGCGCTACGCCGAGCACCTGGGCGTGCAGACGCTGGTGCGCGACCTCAACCGCCTGTACCGCGAACTGCCGGCGCTGCACCAGCTGGACGATAGCCCCGAAGGCTTCCACTGGCTGATCGGCGACGACCAGCGCAACAGCGTCTACGCCTGGCTGCGCCTGGACCGCGAGCGCTCGCCGCTGCTGGTGGTGCACAACTTCACGCCGCTGCCGCGCGAGGCCTATCGGGTAGGGGTGCCGCTGCAGGGCGCCTGGCAGGTGCGGCTGAACTCCGACGGCGCCTGCTACGCCGGCTCCGATGCCGGCAGCCGCGAGCGCTGCGAGACACTCCCGGAGCCGTCCCACGGCCAGCCGTACTCGCTGCTGCTGGACCTGCCGCCGCTGGGCAGCCTGGTCCTGGAGCCGGCGCCGGCCCTGCCGGCGTGATCGCGGATGATACCCGCTCCTACGCTGCGCCACCTGCGCCATTCCCCTGTAGGAGCGCGCCCTGCGCGCGATTCGCGGGCAGGGCCCGCTCCTACAGGTTTGCACGAGGCACGGCATGCCCTTGTAGGAGCAACTGTCTTGCGCCGAGGTGCTCTTCGTAGGATGGGTTGAGCTTGCGAAACCCATGCGGTGGCGCTGATGGGTATCGCTTCGCTCAACGCCATCCTACGAAAAACCGTGCTTCCTGGAACCGTAGGAGCGGATTCATCCGCGATAGCCGGAATCACCGGCGCGGTTCGCGGATAAGATCCGCTCCTACGCTGCGCCACCTGCGCCATTCCCCTGTAGGAGCGCGCCCTGCGCGCGAATCGCGGGCAGGGCCCGCTCCTACAGGTTTGCGCGAGGCCTGGCATTCCCTCGTAGGATGGCGTTGAGCGAAGCGATACCCATCAACCCGCCCGCGCCAGGCGCCGTTGCCGGCGGCGCAGACGCCGCGCCCGGCGCTCCAGCCACAGGTAGACCAGGCAGGCGAGGAACAGCGGCACCAGGAAGTACAGCACCCGGTAACCGATCAGCGCCGCCAGCAGGGGCCCGCGGCCCAGGTGGTCGTGGAGGATGGCGATGAACACCGCCTCCAGCACGCCCAGGCCCGCCGGCACGTGCAGCACCACCCCGGCGATGCTGCTGATCAGCAGGGTGGCCAGCACCTCGGTGTAGCTGGCCTTGTCCGGCAGCAGCACGCTCACCAGCAGCGCCATCAGCGACCAGTTGGCCGCCCCCATGGCGCCCTGCAGCAGCGCCAGGCGCCAGCTCGGCAGGGCCAGGCTGAACTGCCGCCAGCCCCAGGCGCGGCGCCGGGCGTAGCGGCAGGCCAGGGGGTAGGCCACGCCCAGGGCCAGCAGCAGCGCGCCGATCAGGCGCAGGCCGTTGCGCCCCACCGACCAGTCGTCCGGCAGGTCGGGGTAGCCGTTGGCGAACAGCGCGCCGGCCAGCAGCAGGTAGCCGTACCAGTTGGTCACCAGGCTGAAGCTGAGGATGCGGGTGATATCCGCCGCGCTCATGCCCAGGCGGCCATACAGGCGGTAGCGCAGGGCCACGCCGCCGACCCAGGAGCTGAGGTTGAGGTTGAAGGCGTTGCACACGAAGGCCACGGTGAACACCCGCCGCACCGGCAGCGGGTGGCCGATGTAGTAGCGGCTGAGCACGTCGAAGCTGCTGAACACCGCGTAGCTGGCCAGGCTGATGCCCAACCCCAGGAGCAGGGTAGTGGCGCGGTACTCGCTGAGCAGGTGGAATACTTCCCCCCAGTCGGTGGCGCGGATCAGCAGGAACAGCAGCACCGGCAGCAGCGCCAGCAGGGCGATGGAGAAGCCCCGCCGGGCCAGCTTCCAGGCGCGCCTGTGCTTCTCTCGCGGCGCGGCGGCGTTCATGGGCGCACCCGCGGGGCGTCCGCCGCCGGTTCGCCTTCCAGGCCCCGCGGCGAGCGCAGGCGCTGGCGGTGCGCCGGCAGCTGCCCGGCGATGGCCGGGAAATGCCGCAGGAAGTGGAAGCTGAGGAACACCAGGGGCGCGCGCCACCAGTAGCCGCGGCGCGCCACCTTGCGGGTGATGCGCCGGCAGTTGTCGCGGGCCAGGGCGTCCAGGTGCGCATGCAGTTCGTCGGCGAAGCGCGCGTCGTCGATCATCAGGTTGCCTTCCAGGTTCAGCGACAGGCTCAGCGGGTCCAGGTTGCTCGACCCCACCGTGGCCCAGCGCCCGTCGGCCACCGCCACCTTGCCGTGCAGCGGGCGGTCGCAGTACTCGTAGATCTCCACGCCGTCGCGCAGCAGGGTCTCGTAGAGCAACTTGCTGCACAGGCGCACCAGCGGCATGTCCGGCAGGCCCTGGAGGATCAGGCGCACCTTCACCCCGCGCTGCGCGGCCTGGCGCAGCGCCCGCAGCAGGCGGTAGCCGGGGAAGAAGTAGGCGTTGGCGATGGTCAGCCGTTGCCGCGCGCCCTGGATCGCCGCCAGGTAGTGCTGCTCGATGGCCGTGCTGCGCGGGCCGTTGTCGCGCAACACCAGGCAGGCGCGGGCCTGGCCGGCCAGCGGCGGCAGGCTGGGCGGCACCCAAGCCGGCGCGCTGCCGTACTCGTGCAGCAGGGCCAGGCTGGCCTGGCGGATGTCCCGCGCTACCGGGCCCTGCACCTGCACCGCGTAGTCCTGCTTGGCCATGGCGCCGAAGTCGGCCAGGTGGTCGGCGCTGAAGTTGATGCCGCCGACGAAGGCGGTGCTGCCGTCCACCACTAGCAGCTTGCGGTGCAGGCGGCGGAACAGGTTGGTGCGCAGGCCCAGCAGGCGCGGGCGCGGGTCGAACAGGTGCAGGCGCACCCCGGCCTCCAGCAGGCTGCGCACATAGTCCCGGCCCAGGTCAGCGGTGCCGTAGCCGTCGACGATCAGCTCCACGCGCACGCCGCGCCGGGCCGCCGCCAGCAGCGCCCGGCGCAGGGCCAGGCCGACCTTGTCCTCGTAGATGATGAAGGTCTCCAGCAGGACTTCGCGCTGGGCCTGGGCGATGGCCTCGAACACCCGCGGGTAGAAGGCCTCGCCGTTGACCAGCAGTTCGATGCGGTTGCCCGCGTGCCAGCGATCGTTCATGGGCCCACCTCGGCGAGCAGCGGCAGATGGTCGGACAGGTGCGGCCAGGGGCGGCTGCCCAGCACCTGGCTGCTGCGCACCCGCAGGTTGCGTAGGTAGATGCGGTCCAGGCGCAGCAGCGGCCAGCGCGCCGGGAAGCTGCGCGGCGCGCCGGCCTTGTCGGCGAAGGCCGGCGCCAGGCCGCAACCGGCGAGCAGGGCGCTAGCCTGGCAGCGCCAGTCGTTGAAGTCGCCGGCGACGATCAGCGGCGCCTGGGCGGGGAAGCCTTCCAGCAGGCGGCAGAGCAGCGCCAGTTGCTGCCGCCGCTGCGCCTCGCGCAGGCCCAGGTGCACGCACACGGCATGCAGCGGGGCGCTGCCCGGCAGGTCGATGCAGGCGTGCAGCAGGCCGCGCTCCTCGTTGCCGGCGATGGAGATGTCGTGGTTGTCGTGGCTGAGGATCGGGTAGCGCGAGAGCAGGGCGTTGCCGTGGTGGCCCTCGGGGTACACCGCGTTGCGCCCGTAGGCGAAGGCCGGCCACATGCTGTCGGCAAGGAACTCGTAGTGCGGCTTGGCCGGCCAGCCGGGGTGGCGCCCGGCGTGCAACTGGTGCTCGCCATGTACCTCCTGGAGGAACACCAGGTCGGCCGCGGTGCCGCGCACCGCCTCGCGCAGTTCGTGGAGGATGAAGCGGCGGTTGAAGGCGTTGAAGCCCTTGTGGGTGTTCACCGTCAGCACCCGCAGCGACGGGCCGCTGGCCAGCGCCGGGCCGGCGCCGGTATTGGCCGGCTGGTTCATGTCCAGTCCTCCGCCGGTTCGCCCGGCACCTGCTGCTGCGGCAGGCGCACGTCGAGCAGTTGCATGAGGCGGAAGGCATCGAAGGGCGCGCGCACCTTGATGTCGTTGTCGAAATAGCAGTACAGCTCGCGGTGCCGGCGGTCGCCGCGCTTGTCCGCGTCGATCAGCTCGGCGTCGGCGGGTTGCAGGCCGTTGCGCCACAGGCGGATGCGCTCGCTCCAGCGGCGCAGCGCCGCCTCGCCATAGCCGCTGGCGTACAACTGCTCGGCGCCGTGCAGGCGCAGGTAGGTGAAATCCGGGGCGGTGAGGTCCTCGGCGTAGGGCCACTTCGAGGGCGCGTCGGCCATCACCAGGGCCACGCCGTGCCGGCGCAACTGGTCGGTGAACTCGGCGCTGCAGAAGCTCTTGTGGCGCACCTCCAGGGCATGGCGCAGGGCGAAGCGCCGGCCCGGCGACGGCGCCTCGTGGCGCAGGCGCGCGTCCGCCGCGCCGGCCAGTTCGGCCGCCGCGTGGCTGTGGCGCGGCAGCAGGGCGAGGAAGGCCTCCAGCAGCTCGCCGTCGTAGGCCAGGCTGGGCGGCAGCTGCCAGAGGAAGGCGCCGAGTTTGTCGTCCAGCTCCAGCGGGCCGGAGGCGAAGAAGTTGGCCAGCCCCTGCTGCGGCTCGCGCAGGCGCCGCAGGTGGGTGACGAAGCGCGGGCCCTTGACGCTGAAGCGAAAGCCCGCGGGTGTCTGCGCCTTCCACTGGCGGTAGCGGCCGGGCGTCTGCAGGCCGTAGAAGGAGCCGTTCAGCTCGATGCTGGCGAAGGCATGGGCGGCGTAGCGCAGCTCCTCGCGCTGGGGCAGGCCCCTGGGGTAGAACTCGCCGCGCCAGGGAACGTAGCGCCAGCCGGAAATACCGATGTACAGGCCGTCCGTACCCATGGCGTCACTCCGCGGCGGGCGGCGCCGGCGGGCGGACGTGTTCCTCGTCGCCCTCGGCGGCATGTTGGCGCTGCGGCTGCAGCTCCACCTTCACCCAGCCGGTCTGGCGCTGGTCGAAGGCCTCGAAGGCGGCGATGGCGTCGCTGATGGGCTTGACCTGGGTGAGCACCTTGGCCGGGTCGATGCGCCCGCCGAGCACCAGTTCGATCAGCTGCGGGATGTACTTGCGGTGGTGGCAGTTGCCCATCTTCAGCGTCAGGTTACGGTTCATCGCAATGCCGATGGGGAAGGTCCGCGAGTCCGGCCCGTACACGCCGATGATGCCCAGGGTGCCGGCCTTGGCCAGCCCGGCCACCGCCCAGTCGAGTACCTGGGCCGGCGCGTTGCCCGGCGTCCAGGGCGTCTCGTGGCCTGCGCCGGGGGCCGGGGTGACTTCGCCGTGGCTGCGCTCGGCGTCCACCCCGACGGCGTCGATGGCGCGGTCCACGCCGATGCCGTCGGTGAGCCAGAGCAGCGCCTGCACGGGGTCCTCGCGTTCGAAGTCGATGACCTCCGCGCCCTGCTGGCGGGCCATGTGCAGGCGGTCGGGGTGGCGGTCGACGGCGAACACCCGCGCGGCGCCCTTGAGCAGCGCGCTGGCGATGGCGAACTGGCCCACCGGGCCGCAGCCGAACACCGCCACGGTGTCGCCGATGCCCACCTCGGCCAGCTCGGCGCCGAACCAGCCGGTGGGGAAGATGTCCGAGAGCAGGATCGCCTGGTCGTCGCCGATCTGCGAGGGCAGGCGGATCAGCCCGATGTTGGCGTAGGGGATGCGCGCCTTCTCGGCCTGCAGCCCGTGGAAGGCGCCGTTGGCCTCGGGGCCGCCGAAGAAGGCGGTGCCGGCGCGCTGGCCGCCGGGGTTGGCGATGTCGCACTGGGCGTAGTAGCCGGCGCGGCAGTACACGCAGTTGCCGCAGGCAATGGTGGAGGGGATCACCACCCGGTCGCCCACCTGCAGGTTGCGCACCTCGTCGCCCAGTTCTTCGACTATGCCCACGCCCTCGTGGCCGAGGATGGTGCCGGGCTTCATGCCGCCCACGCTGCCGCGCACGAAGTGCAGGTCGGTGCCGCAGATCGCCGAGGCGGTGAGGCGCACGATGGCGTCGTTGGGCTGGTGCAGCGTCGGCTCCGGGACCTCGTCCAGGCGGATGTCGCCGACGTCGTGGAATACCACAGCTTTCATGTCGTTCTCCCCGCTATCCGGCCGGCCACGGCCCGGGCGGCGCCGTGGCCAGGGGCTGGTCAGTGGGCCTGGGCCACGCCGCGCAGCACGGTGTCGCTGGCCTTGGCATCGCGGCAGGCGGCGATGTTGCCGAGGGAGACCACGCCCACCAGGCGCTTCTCGCGGCTGAGCACCGGCAGCCGGCGCATCTGGATCTGCGCCATGTTGCTGGCCACGTGCTGCACGTCCTCGTCCTCGAAGCAGTAGTGGATGTCGCCGCTCATCACCCGCGACACCGGGGTATCCACGCCCAGGCCGGCGGCCACCGCGCGGATGACGATGTCGCGGTCGGTGACCATGCCCACCAGGCGGTCGCCGTCGTTGACCAGCAGCGCGCCGCTGTCGATCCGCGCCATGGCCGCGGCCGCCTGGTGCAGCGGGGTGTCGGGGGCGGTGGTCTGGACGTTGCGCGTCATGATTTCGCTGATTTTCATGCTGTCCTCCGTAGCGGTTGCGGTTGGGGCGCCTTCGCGGACGCCTATAGCTTCCGACTGGGCGGTGGGGGCACCGTTCAGGCGGATTTCATGGATTGTTTGGGGAGGGGAGTGTGGGGCTGGCGGTGGAGTGGGGGCGGAGTCCGTTGCCCTCACCCCAGCCCTCTCCCGGAGGGAGAGGGGGCCGTTCGGCGTGGCTGGATAACGCAGCGTCAGCCGGTGATCGTAGGGCGCATAACCGTTCGCGGTTATCCGCCGCCTGGCCTTGGTCACAGGGCTCTCCGGATCCGAACCCGAAGCTTCCGTTTCCGCGCGCTCCGGGCTGGACCAGGAGGCCAATCGCAGACGGCGTTCGCTCTACGAAGCCGTGGTGATGGGTATCGCTTCGCTCAACCCATCCTACGGGTGTGTTTGCCGGGGAGGTAGGTGCCGGGGTCAAGAGCACCCTCACCCCAGCCCTCTCCCGCAAGCGGGAGAGGGGGCCGTTCGGCGTGGCTGAATAATGCAGCGTCAGCCGGTGATCGTAGGGCGCATAACCGTTCGCGGTTATCCGCCACCTGGCCTTGGCCACAGGGCGCGCCGGATCCGAACCCGAAGCTTCCGTTTCCGCGTGCTCCGGGCTGGACCAGGAGGCCAGTCGCAGGCGGCGTTCGCTCTACGAAGCCGCGGTGATGGGTATCGCTTCGCTCAACCCATCCTACGGGTGTGTTTGCCGGGGAGGTAGGTGCCGGGGTCAAGAGCACCCTCACCCCAGCCCTCTCCCGGAGGGAGAGGGGGCCGTTCGGCGTGGCTGGATAACGCAGCGTCAGCCGGTGATCGTAGGGCGCATAACCGTTCGCGGTTATCCGCCGCCTGGCCTTGGCCATAGGGCGCGCCGGATCCGAACCCGAAGCTTCCGTTTCCGCGCGCTCCGGGCTGCCCTCGCGGCTCCTTCAGCCATCCCCATCCTTGCGCAACACGAACAACGCCAACGACCGCGGCCCCATCTCGAAGGCCGCATCGAACCCGTGCACCAGCCCGTCGTCCAGCGCCGGCGGATCGGCCATGGTGTCCAGCAGGCACTGCCAGTCGCGCCCCTGAGCCACGCCGGGCAGCTGGAACTGCAACGCCTCATGGTGGGCATTGAGCAACAGCAGCAGGGTGGCATCGGCCCCGCTGCGGCGGATGCCGGTGGGCTGCGCGCGGCCATCGAGGAGCATGCCCAGGCAGCGGGCCTGGGGCGTTTCCCAGTCCTCCTGGGTCATCTCGCGGCCGTCGGGGGCCAGCCAGGTCACGTCCTTCACCCCCAGCTCGGCGTTGTACTCGCCGACCAGGAAGCGCCCGCGGCGCAGGATCGGGTAGCGCCGCCGCAGGCGGATCAGGTAGCGGGTGAAGGCCAGCAGCTGGCGGCCCTCGTCGTCGAGGTTCCAGTCGATCCAGCCCAGTTCGTTGTCCTGGCAGTAGACGTTGTTGTTGCCCTGCTGGGTGCGGCTGAACTCGTCGCCGGCCAGCAGCATGGGGGTGCCCTGGGACAGCAGCAGGGTGGCCATCAGGTTGCACATCTGCCGCAGGCGCAGTTGGCGGATCGCCGGATCGCCCGTGGGGCCTTCCTCGCCGTGGTTCCAGGAGCGGTTGTCGTCGTGGCCGTCGCGGTTGTCCTCGCCGTTGGCCTCGTTGTGCTTGTGGTCGTAGGACACCACGTCGCGCAGGGTGAAGCCGTCGTGGGCGGTGATGAAGTTGACCGAGGCGTAGGACCGCCGGCCGCGGTGGTTGTACAGGTCGCCGGAGGCGGTGAGACGCCGCGCCAGGTCCGGCAGCTGGCCCTCGTCGCCGCGCCAGTAGCTGCGCACGGTGTCGCGGAAGCGGTCGTTCCACTCCACCCAGCCGGGCGGGAAGCGGCCCACCTGGTAGCCGCCGGGGCCGCAGTCCCAGGGTTCGGCGATCAGCTTGCGGTGGCTGAGCACCGGATCCTGGCGGCAGGCCACCAGGAAGCTGTGGCGCTCGTCGAAGCCTTCGGCGTAGCGGCCGAGGATGGACGCCAGGTCGAAGCGGAAGCCGTCCACGCGCATTTCCGTGGCCCAGTAGCGCAGCGAGTCGGTGACCATCTGCAGCACGCAGGGGTGGCTGAGGTCGAGGGTGTTGCCGGTGCCGGAGTCGTTGACGTAGTAGCGCCGGTCGTCGGCCTGCAGGCGGTAGTAGGAGACGTTGTCGATGCCGCGCATGCTCAGCGTCGGGCCCAGTTCGTTGCCCTCGGCGGTGTGGTTGTAGACCACGTCGAGGATCAGCTCGATGCCGGCGTCGTGCAGGTGCGCGACCATCTCCTTGAACTCGTTGACATGGCCGCTGGCCAGGTAGCGGGCGTGGGGCGCGAAGAAGGCGATGCTGTTGTAGCCCCAGTAGTTGCTCATGCCCTTTTCCAGCAGGTGCTTGTCGTCGACGAAGCCGTGCACCGGCAGCAGCTCCAGGCTGCTGATGCCCAGGTGGCGCAGGTGCTTGATCAGCTCGGCGTTCATCAGCCCGGCGCAGGTGCCGCGCAGGCGCTCGGGCACCGCTGGGTGGCGCATGCTGATGCCGCGCAGGTGCGCCTCGTAGACCAGCGTCTCGTCCCAGGGGATGCGGGTGAACTGCTGCTCGCCCCAGGTGAAGGCCGGGTCGATGACCTTGCACCTGGGCACGAAGGGCGCGCTGTCGCGGGTGTCGAAGCTCAGGTCCGCGTCGGCCGAGCCGATGGTGTAGCCGAACAGCGCCTCGGACCAGCGCAGCTGGCCCACCAGTTGGCGGGCGTAGGGGTCGATCAGCAGCTTGTTGGGGTTGAAGCGGTGCCCGGCGTCCGGTTCGAAGGGGCCGTGCACGCGGTAGCCGTAGATCTGCCCGGGGTGGGCGTCGGGCAGGTAGCCGTGCCAGATCTCGTCGCTGTACTCGGGCAGCTCGATGCGTTCCAGTTCGCGCTTGCCGGTGGCGTCGAACAGGCACAGATCGACGCGGGTGGCATGGGCCGAGAACAGGGCGAAGTTGACGCCCAGGCCGTCCCAGGTGGCGCCTAGGGGGAAGGGGCGACCCTCGGTGACTCGCGAGTGCGAGCGTTTGCTCATGGGGGGTTCCTCTGCTGGCCGGTGGTTCGGGGCGGATGCATGGATCAGCCCTCGTCAGGGCGCTCGGGATCGGCGGCGGGCAGCTTGCCCTTGCGCCGTGGCGGTTTCTGCAGCAGCGCCGGTTTCTCCGGCGGTTCGCCAGGAGGCTCGCGCTGGGCGAGCTGTGCCTGCTCGGCCTCGGCCAGGCTGCGGGCCATGCGCCAGTGGCGCTCGGCCTGGCCTTCGGGGCGGCCCTCGGATTCCCATATCTGGTGGGCCAGTTCGCGGACGCGCGCTTCGTCGATCTTCATGGGCTTGCCTCCTGGTGCTCGTCGACGCTGATCAGCAGGTTGACCGGCAGTTCGCCCAGCACTTCGGCCACCGCCAGTTCGCCGTGGTCGTCCCGGTGCCCGGCGGCCAGGCCCTGCCATTGGCGGCCGGCCAGTTCGGCGGGCAGGCGCATTCGGGTGTCGCCCCAGCGTTCGGGCGGCACCTGCGGCCTGTCTTCCAGCAGGCCCGCGCACAGCCGCGGCACCAGCACCAGCAGGTGCCGGCCGGCCTGGCTGCGCAGGAAGCCGAAAAGGCAATCGGCGTGCTCGCCGTGCAGTTCGAGCGGCTGGTAGCTGCCCTGGCTGAACAGCTGCGGCCAGCGCCGGCGCAGTTGCAGGGCCTGGCGCAGCAGGGCCTGCTTGACGCGTCCGTCGCGCCAGTGCTGCAGCAGCTGCGGCCAGTCCGGCTGCGCCTGCAGGGCGGCCTGGCGCCGGGCGTAGTCCGGCGTGCGGCGGTTGTCCGGGTCCACCAGGCTGAAGTCCCAGAACTCGCAGCCCTGGTACAGGTCCGGCACGCCCGGGGTGGTGCAGCGCAGCAGGCACTGCGCCAGGCCGTTGAGGGCGCCGGCGGGCATCAGCGCCCGGGCCGCCGCGGCAATGGCCTGGCGCAGCGCCTGGCCGGCGGGTTGCAGGAGCAGGGCGTCGAGGAAGTCCGCGCAGGCGCTTTCATAGGCCTGCACCGGCGCGCTCCAGTCGGTTTCCAGCTTGGCTTCGCGCAGGGCCTTGAGTTGCCATTGAGCGATGCGCGCGTGGTAGGCGCGCAGCCCCTCGGCGTCGTCTTCCGCCAGGTCGTGGGGCCAGCTGGCCAGCAGGCACTGGTAGAGGATCAGTTCGTCGCCGCCGCTGGGCGCGTGGGGCGTTTCGGGGTGGCGCAGGGTCGCGGCCAGGGGCCGCCACTGCGCCACCTGCTCGGCGAACCAGGGCGCGCGCTCGCTCAGCGCGGCCAGGCGGGCGCGGCAGTCCTCGCCGCGCTTGTGGTCGTGGGTGGCGGTGGCCAGCAGGGCGCGGGGGAACTGGGCCAGGCGCGCCTGGCAGGCGGCGTGGAAGTCCGCCGGCGGGGCCGCCAGGCGCTGCGGGTCGAAGCCCACGTCGTTGCGCCCCAGGGCCGCGGCGTGGCGGTAGCAGGCGGTGTCTTCCAGGGCCTTGGCGGCGATGGGCGGGGTCAGCTGCTGGAAGCGCGCCAGCACCTGCCGGCGCTTCTGCCGCAGCGGCCCGGGCGGCACCGCGCGCAGCGGCTCGCCGCCCAGCACCCGGTCGAGCCAGGCCAGGGTGCGGCGGTCGTGCTCGTCCAGCCGTTCGGCCGCCAGCGCGCGGGCCTGTTCGAAGTAGCGCCGGTCCTGCGCGGAGCGGCCGCAGGCGCCGGCGTAGCTGCGGTACACCGGGAAGGCCCGCAGCAGCTGGAACAGCGCGCGGCGGATGGAGCCCAGCGGCAGGTCGCGGCTGGCCAGGTCGGTGCGCGCCAGTTGCCAGAGCTGCTGGGCCATGCCTTCGAGGTCGCCGGCGAAGGCGCCGCGCAGCACCCATTCGCGGGCCGCCAGGCGCTCTTCGTCGAAGCCCTGGCGGCGGCCGCTGGCCTGCTCCCAGAGCGCGCGCAGGGGGATTTCGCCGCGCGGGTCGTGCTGCAGCAGCGACACCTGGTTCATGAAGTCGTAGCCGCTGGTGCCGTCCGCCTGCCAGTCCGCCGGCAGGTGTTCGCCGGGGGCGAGGATCTTTTCCACGTACAGCGGCGCGGCGCCGTCGCAAAAGGCGCGGCGCAGGCGCCGGCAGTAGCCGCGCGGGTCGGCCAGGCCGTCGACGTGGTCGATGCGCAGGCCATCCACCAGGCCTTCCTGCATCAGTTGCAGGAGGTAGGCGTGGCAGGCGCCGAACACGTCCGGCAGCTCCACGCGCAGGCCGACCAGTTCGTTGATGTCGAAGAAGCGCCGCCAGTTGATGTCGTCGGCCGCCACCCGCCAGTTGGCCAGGCGGTAGTGCTGGTGTTCCAGCAGGCGGTGCAGGGGGCGCCAGTCCTGGCCTTCGGTCACCCGGTAGAAGCCCAGCAGGCGTTCGCGCAGGGCCGCATCGCCCAGCAGCGCGGCCAGGCGCCGGCACAGCGCGGTGGCCAGGACCCGGGCCTGGGGGTGGCCGCGCAGCTCGGCGAAGCGCGGCGCCAGTTCGTACAGCGGGCCCTGTTCGGCGTGCACCAGGATCATGCCGTAGCTGGCCGGGCACACCGGGAAGCAGTGCTCGCCATAGTGCAGCTGGAAGCAGCCGGCGTGCTCGGCGAAGCCCAGGCGGATGCGCCCGGCCTGCAGCTCGTCGAGGTAATCGCCGCCCAGGCAGGGCAGCAGCACCTGGCGGTCCAGCAGCGGGTCGTCGCTGCGCCAGTGGATGTCGAAGAAATGCGCGTAGGGGCTGGCCAGGCCCCACTTGAGCACGTCCTGCCACCAGGGGTTGGCCTGGCCGATGCGCATGTGGTTGGCCACGCTGTCGACGATCAGCCCCATGCCGCGCAGGCGCAGGCCGCCGACCAGCCGGCGCAGGGCCGCCTCGCCGCCCAGCTCGGGGTTGATGCGGGTGGGGTCGACCACGTCGTAGCCGTGGCCGGAGCCGGGCTGGGCGGTGAGCAGCGGCGAGGCGTAGAGGTGGCTGATGCCCAGCTCGGCGAAGTAGTCCAGCCAGGGCAGGGCGTCGTCCAGGGTGAAGTCGCGGTTGAACTGCAGGCGCAGGGTGGCGCGGATGGCGTTCATCGCTCGCCCTCCCGGCGCGCCTGGTCCAGCCGCTGCAGGCGCGCGTCCACCGCGGGGATGTCGAGCATCTGCCCGGCCTGCGCCGGGTAGCGCCGGCGCCAGTTCGGGTGCTCGTCGCCGGGGCCGGGCAGGTTGGGCTGCTCGACGCTGCCCAGGGCGTCCTCAAGGGGCAGCAGCACCAGCGGCGCCGGGGTGCGGCCGACGAACTCGATGGCGCCGTCGAGCGCTTCGTGACCGATGCCGTCCTCGTCCAGCGCCCGGGCCAGGCCCTGGACCTCGCGCTGGCGTTCCTCGCGGTCCTGCCTGGCCTGCTCCCCGCTGCGCTGGCCCAGGCGTTCGCGCCAGTCGATGTCGTGGCCCTGGCGCCAGCCTTCGAGGCTCGGCAGATCGTGGGTGCTGGTGGTGGCCAGGGCCTCGGCGGACCACTGCCGCGGGGCGTGGAAGTGGCCGCCGGCCTGTTCGAAGAGCAGTACCCGCATGCCCAGGATGCCGTGTTCGGCGAGGCGCTCGCGCAGGCCCTCGGGAATGGTGCCGAGGTCTTCGCCGACGATCAGCGCGCGCGCCTGCCAGGCTTCCAGGCAGATGAGCCGGAGCAGGTCGTCCAGCGGGTATTCCAGGTAGGCGCCGGCCTGCGGCGGCGCGCCCTCGGGGATCACCCAGAGGCGGCGCAGCCCCAGCACGTGGTCGATGCGCAGGCCGCCGGGGTAGCGCAGGTTGGCCCGCAGCATCTCGATGAAGGCGCGGTAGCCGTGCAGGCGCAGGCCGTGGGGCGAGAAGGCGCAGATGCCCCAGTTCTGCCCGGCGCGGTTGAGCACGTCGGGCGGGGCGCCGACGCTGACCCCGGCCAGCAGTTCGTCCTGGCGCATCCAGGCCTGGCTGCCGCGCGGGTCGGCGCCCACCGCAAGGTCGGCGATCAGGCCGATGCCCATGCCGGCGTCGCGCGCGGCCCGCTGGGTGTGTTGCAGGCTGCGCGCCAGCAGCCACTGGCAGAACTGCTGGAAGTCGATTTCCTCCGGCTGTTCGAGCAGGAACCGGCGCACGCCCTCGGCCTCCGGGCGGCCATAGGCCGCCGGCCAGTGGCGCCAGTCCAGGCCGTCGCCGGCTTCGTCGCGCCGGCGTTGCAGGGCCTGGAAACAGCAGTGCTGCAGCAGGGCCTCGCCGCCGTCGCGGCGGAAGCGCTGGAAGTCGCGGCGCAGGCCGGCGTCGGCCCGGGCGAAGCTGGCGTGCAGCTGGCGCAGCAGGCGTTCGCGGGCCCGGGCGCTGCCTGGCCAGTCCACCAGGGGCAGGCTTTCCAGTTCGTGCAGTTCCCCGGCGAGCCCGGCCTCGGCGATGGCCCGGTCCACCGCGGCCTGGCCGAACACCTGGCGCGGCGCAGCGTGCAGTTCGTTGAAGAACAGCCGGCTGGACGGCGAGTAGGGGCTGTAGGCCTGGCGGGCGGCGGCGAACATGGCGTGCAGCGGGCTGATGGCCAGGGCGTCGGCACCCTTGGCGGCGGCGCTGCGGGCCAGGGCTTCCAGCGCCGCCAGGTCGCCCAGGCCGCCGTCGCCGGGTTCGCGCAGGGCGTACAGCTGCGCGGCCAGGCCCCAGGCGCGCCGGCGCCCGCCGCACAGTTCCGGCACCTGGGGGCAGCGCGGCGGGGCGACGGCCAGAGTCAGTTCGCGCTCGGCCAGTTGCAGGCGGTAGTAGCCGCATTGCGCCAGCGGGGGCAGGGCGGTGGCTTCGTCCAGGCGTCCTTCGATGTCTTCGCCGCGCTCGGGGATCAGCCGGAAGGCCTCGTTGGGCCTGGCCAGGCGGTCCAGCTGCAGCGGCCGGCCCTGGTCGAGGGTCAGCAGCGACGGCGGCGCGGCGCGCTCCTGGCGCACCAGGGCGAGGCTCTGGCGCAGCTGTTCGGGGCTCTGCGCCGGCAGCCCCAGGGCCTCCAGCACCTGGCGCAACACGTCGGGGCCGGCCTGCTGCGGGCGGTTGTCGGCGTCCACCCAGTCGGGCTTCAGGCCCACTTCGCCGGCCAGGTCGCGCAGCAGCGCATCGCTCATGGGCTTTCCTCCAGGCTCAGGGCCAGGCTGCCGGGGGCGAGCCGGCCGGCGCGGTAGTCGGCGACTTCCTGGCCTTCGCAGAAGAGAATCTGCGCCTGCGCCGCCGGCGCTTCGACGAAGACTTGCTCGCCGCCCAGGTTGAGTTCGATGCGCCACAGGCTGCCATCGCCCAGGCGCCAGCGCGCGCTGACCGCCGCCTCGCCCAGGGGCACCGCGCCCAGCGCGCGGGTGCCGCCCAGGCGCGGGATGAGCCAGGCGTGGCGCAGCTCCAGCAGGCGCCGGTAGTGGGCGCGCCAGTTGCCGTCGGCGTGCTCCGGGCGCGGCCGCGAGGCGACGAAGGTCTCGTAGTCGTTGGGCTCGGGGATGGCGCCGGAGAAGCGGCCGAAGGCGGCGAACTCCTGGCGCCGCCCGTCGCTGACCGCCTTGGCCAGCTCGCCCTGGTAGTCGGTGAAATATAGGAAGGGGTTGCGCTCGCCCCATTCCTCGCCCATGAACAGCATCGGCACCATGGGCGCCAGCAGCACCAGGGCCACCGCCACGCGCAGGCGCTCGGGGCGGCTCAGGGCGACCAGGCGCTCGCCCAGGGCGCGGTTGCCGACCTGGTCGTGGTTCTGCAGGAAGGCCACGAAGGCCAGCGGCGGGAGGCCCGCGCTGGGCTCGCCGCGCGCCCGCCCGCGATGGTCGCGCTGGCCCTGGAAGACGAAGCCTTCGCCCAGGCAGGCGCACAGCTTGGCGGTGGTGGCCTCGGCGTAGTCGGCGTAGTAGCCCTCGCGCTCGCCGGTCAGCAGGTGGTGCAGCACGTGGTGCAGGTCGTCGTTCCACTGGGCGTCGAAGCCCTTGCGCAGCAGGCTCGCCTGGTTGTCCTCGTTCTCCAGCACCAGGTGCAGGTGACGGCCCTGGGCGGCGGCGCGGGCGCGCCCGGCCAGCTCGACCAGGAAATCCTTGTCGGCGATGGCGTGCACGGCGTCCAGGCGCAGGCCGTCGACGCGGTAGTCGCGCACCCACATCTCGGCGTTGCCGATGAAGAACTCGCGCACCGCCGGGCGGGCGAAGTCGATGGCGTGGCCCCAGGGCGTGGGCTGCTCGCCGAAGAAGCCCGAGGCGTACTCGCCCAGGTAGTTGCCCTGGGGGCCGAAGTGGTTGTAGACCACGTCGACGAAGACCATCAGGCCCAGCAGGTGGGCCTGGTCGATCAGCCGCTTGAGGTTTTCCGGCGTGCCGTAGGCCGCGGCCGGGGCGTAGGGCAGCACGCCGTCGTAGCCCCAGTTGCGGCGCCCGGGGAAGGCGCCCAGCGGCATCAGCTCGATGGCGGTGACGCCCAGCTCGACCAGGCCCGGGAGGAAGTCGAGCAGGGCGGTGAAGCCGTCGAACAGGCCCACGTGCAGTTCGTAGAGCACCGTTTCGTGCCAGGGCCGGCCGCGCCACTCGCAGCTCTGCCAGGCGTAGGCGGTGTGGTCGAGCACCAGGCTGTCGGATTCCACGCCGCCGGCCTGGACCCGCGAGGCCGGGTCGGCCACCGACAGGCGCTCGTCGATGCAGAAGCGGTAGGCGCTGCCGGCCGCGCAGGGGATTTCCAGGCTGTACCAGCCGTCGTCCATGGCCTGCATGGGCAAGCGGCTGCCGTCGCCCAGTTGCAGGTCCACCCGGCGCGCGTCCGGCGCCCAGAGGGCGAAGCGCGTCAGCCCGTCGGGCTGCGGCAGGGCGCCGGCGCGGGGCAGTTGGCGGCTCATCGGCGCACGCTCGCGGGCAGCTCCGCGAGCAGGTCGCGGTACAGCCGGGTGTAGGGACGGGCCGCCTCGCTCCAGTAGGGCGGGGCCTCCATGGCCTTGCAGCGCATGGCGTTGAGCAGCTCGGGGTAGCGGTAGATGTTCAGCGCGCGCTGCACCGCCTCGAAGTAGCTGTCCGGATCGCCCTCGCGGAACAGCAGGCCGGTGACGCCGTCGACGATGGTGTCGGCCAGGCCGCCGGTGCAGCGGGCGATGGGCAGCGAACCGAAGCGCTGGGCGTACATCTGGCTCAGCCCGCAGGGTTCGTAGCGCGAGGGCATCAGCAGGAAGTCGCTGGCGGCGTAGATGCGCCGCGCCTGGGTTTCGTCGAAGCCGATGCGCACGCCCACGCGGCCGGGATAGCGCTCGGCCAGCCGGGCCATGGCCTGTTCCAGCGGCGGCTCGCCGCGGCCGATCGCCACCAGGCGGCCGCCGGCCTCGATCATGCGGTCGGCGATGGCCAGGGTCAGGTCGATGCCTTTTTGCCGCACCAGGCGCGAGACCACGGCGAACAACGGGCCGCGCCCGGGCAGCAGGCCGAAGCTGCGCTCGACGTACTCGGCATTGCGCCGCTTGCCCTGCAGGTGGCGGGCGTCGAAGCGTGCGACGAGGTGCGGGTCGCTGCGCGCGTCCCAGCTGGCGTCGATGCCGTGGGTGATGCCGCTGAGGCGGCCCTCGCGGTGGCGCTGGGCGAGCACGCCCTGCAGGCCGCAGCCGAAGGTTTCGCCGGTGATCTCGCGGGCGTAGGTCTCGCTGACGGTGGTGATGTGGCTGGCATGGTTGAGGCCGGCCTTGAGGAACGACAGCCGGCCGTAGAATTCCATGCTCTCCGGCAGCCCGGCGTGCTCGGGCAGGCCCAGTTCGGCGCAGCAGCCCAGCGGGCAGGCGCCCTGGTAGCCGAGGTTGTGGATGGTCAGCACGCTGGGTGTGGCCTGGCCGCGCCAGGCCATGTAGGCCGGGGCCAGGGCGCTGGGCCAGTCGTTGACGTGCAGCAGCTCGGGGCACCAGCCGGGGGTGGCCAGCCCCGCGGCCAGGTCGGCGGCGGCCAGGCTCAGGCGGGCGAAGCGGATGTGGTTGTCCGGCCATTCGTTGCCGGCGTCGTCGCCGTAGGGGGTGCCCTCGCGGTCGTAGAGTTCGGGGCAGATCACCACGTAGACGCGCAGGCCGTCGTCCAGCTGCAGTTCGCCGATGTCGCAGGGCGGCAGCGCGGCCAGCCCCGGCAGGTGGCCGACCACCTTGCAGGCCACCGCGCCCTTGAGCACCTGGCGGTAGCCGGGCACCAGCACGCGGATGTCGTGCTCGGCCAGCAGCGCCCGCGGCAGGGCCGCGGAAACGTCGCCCAGGCCGCCGGCCTTGACGAAGTCGGTGAGCTCCGATGTGACGAAGAGGACCCGCCTGCGGCGCCTGGGCGCGACTTCCGCCGTGAGGGAAAACGGTGGCAGCTCGGGTGGGCAGGGGTCTTCCAGGCGCGCATCGGCCAGCAGGTTTTGCATCTTCCGCTTCCTCTTTGCAGTGGGCCGGGCAGTCCTGCCGGCCGCATGGGGTGGTCGCCTTCGCGGGCGGCCTCTTCCGGGGGACCGGAACGCACGGCGCGAAGTTTCGATTTTCTGCCGGGGTAGGCCGGCGGGTGCCGCTGTCACGCAGGCTCGCGGGCAGGCGGCGGGGCATGGGTGGCTCGCCATTCTTTCGGTGTATTGCGCAAGAGCGGGAAGCAGGCTCCGTACCAGGCGATGCGCTTGTTTCAGGTGGTTGATTTGGAAGGAGAAAGGGAGTGCTTGATAGCGTTGTGATGCGGGCGTGTTGCACGAATGGGGTGGGGGTGCCGCGCATTTTGCAGGGGTGGTAGGGAGGGCGTTCTGAGTGGCTTGTGGTGCGTGGGAGCCAGTTGCTTCGACCTGGGTGTTTCTGCGCCGCACCGAGTCTGCCCGACCGTCTTGTTTCGCCCCCTCGGGCGAGTCCCTTTTGTCAGTCGGTGGGAGGCCACCCCCGCAAAAAGGAACCAAAAAGGCTTGCCCCGCATACGGGCCCGATGGAGCCGGGCTACCCTCGCGAATTCCCCCGCCACGGAGGCCCGCCCCGAGGGTACGTCCCTGTAGCCCATCGGGGCTCTCGCGACATCCATGTCGCATGACCTCCTGAGCGCGGGTTTCGCTCGGCCTGCTGAAGGGGCGTTTCGGAGTGCGCGGAGGTTTCTCTGGAAGTCCAAAAGCAAGAGCGAATGCGCATTTGTTTTTTCGTAGGAGCGAGCTTGCTCGCGAACTGGCTGGTGGCATCTGCGCGCCGGTTCAACGCCGCCCCTCTCCCTAACCCTCGGCTGCGCGCCCCGCCCTGAAGGGAGAGGGGAGCGTTGGGCAGGGCTGGATGTTATGGCGTTAGCCGGCAGCCTCGGTGGTTTCCGGCTGGGGCCAATTCTTCTCTCGGCACGGACGGCCCCCTCTCCCGCTTGCGGGAGAGGGCTGGGGTGAGGGTGCTCTTGATCCCCGGCACCTATCTCCGCGGCAAACACACCCGTAGGATGGGTTGAGCGAAGCGATACCCATCACCATGACCGCATGGGTTTCGCAAGCTCAACCCATCCTACGAAAAGCACCTCGGCGCGGCCTGCAGTCGCTCCTATAGCTGCAGGGAAGCACGGGCGTAGGAGCGGACCTTGTCCGCGATTGGATTCACCGGCCACGCCGGACACCCCGGTGGCACGAATGGCCCCCTCTCCCGCTTGCGGGAGAGGGCTGGGGAGAGGGGGCTCTTGATCCCCGGCACCTATCTCCGCGGCAAACACATCCGTAGGATGGGTTGAGCGATACCCATCATCATGACCGCATGGGTTTCGCAAGCTCAACCCATCCTACGAAAAGCGCCCCGGCGCGGCCTGCAAGACAGCTGGCGTATCTGCGCTTCGCGGTCCGGGTCCATCGTCCTGTCCTCGCTTCATCGGGCGTGTAGAACCACTGACTGTGGGCACAGTCGAGTGTTCATGTGCCACGCACGAAGGGAGCGGCCGCATGATCCACGCCGAGAACCGCCGTATCGTCATCGCCACCTCGCCCCAGGCCGAACCGGCGCCCGAGGATGCCTGCAGCAATCGCGAACTGGCTCGCTGGCTGGCGGAAATCCAGGGGCTGGAGTTCTTCGACGGCCCGCCCGCGGAACGCGACCCGCGGCGGCGCTACTACTGGGTGCCCAGCGAGACCCTGGTGGGCCGCGAGCAGGCCCGCCAGCTGGGCGTGCAGGGGCCGCTGGACCTGTTCGGCGGCTACGTCGAGCAGGCCCACCAGGCCGGCAAGGCCATCGTCCATCCGCTGATCGAGCAGGCCGCGCTGACGCCCAAGGGCTGGGCGGCCGGTTTCGCCGAGCGGGTGGCGCCGGTGGTGCTGGATGGCCACAGCGCGTTCTGCCGCCAGGACGCCTGGCGCTGCGCCAGCGCGCGCCTGCCGCGAGGGCCGCAGCGGCTCAAGCCGGCCGGCGCGCGCGGCGGCCTGGGGCAGCGGGTGGTGGCCGATGCGGATGAACTGGAAGCGGCGCTGGCGGCCTACGACGAGGCGGACTACCTGGCCGGCCTGGCCATCGAGGACGACCTCGGCGAGGTGCGCACCCACAGCGTCGGCCAGGCCCAGGTCAGCGGCGTGCTGCTGTCCTACCACGGCTTCCAGCAGCAGAACCGCAACGCCCGCGGCGAGCTGGTCTACGGCGGCTCCGACCTGCTGGTGGTGCGCGGCGGCTTCGACGCCCTGCTGGGGCTGGACCTGGCCGCCGAGGTGCGCCTGGCCATCCAGCAGGGCAGGGCCTTCGACCGGGCCGCCAGCCAGTGCCTGCCGCATTTCTTCGCCTCGCGGCGCAACTACGACGTCGCCCAGGGCATCGATGCCGCCGGCCGCGCGCGCAGCGGCGTGCTGGAGCAGTCCTGGCGCGTCGGCGGCGCCAGCGGCGCGGAGCTGGCCGCGTTGCAGGCCTTCGTAGCCGATCCGGCGTTGCAGGCGGTGCGTGCTTCGTCCTTCGAGATATTCGAGGACAAGGCGCTGCCGGCCAATGCCCGGGTGATCTACCGCGGCCCCGACCGGCGTGGCGACTTCCTGTTGAAATACGCCATGGTGGAGGACCTATGACGCCTTATGACGAGCGCGTCGACATCGATGTCGACTCCCTGCGCCTGCAGGGCAACTTCCTCAGCCCGCGCACCCACGTGCCCGGCGTGCTCTTCGTGCACGGCTGGGGCGGCAGCCAGCAGCGCGACCTCAAGCGCGCCCGCGGCATCGCCGGCCTGGGCTGCGTGTGCCTGACCTTCGACCTGCGCGGGCACGGCGCCGAGGAGCGCCAGCGCGAGTGGATCACCCGTGAGCACAACCTGCGCGACCTGCTGGCCGCCTACGACCGCCTGGCCGCGCACCCGCAGATCGACCCCGAGGCCATTGCCGTGGTCGGCACCAGCTATGGCGGCTACCTCGCCTGCATCCTCACCGAGCTGCGCCGCATCCGCTGGCTGGCCCTGCGGGTGCCGGCGCTGTACCGCGACGAGGACTGGGACCGGCCCAAGCGCGAGCTGCCCCGCGACGACCTGATGGCGTACCGCTCCAGCCGCGTGCCGGCGGCGAGCAACCGCGCCCTGCGCGCCTGCGCCGCCTTCACCGGCGACGTGCTGCTGGTGCAGTCGGAGCACGACGACTTTATCCCCCGCGCCACTATCCTCAGCTACCGGGCCGCCTTCCAGCAGACCCACTCGCTGACCCACCGGATCATCGACCAGGCCGATCACGCCCTGAGCACCGAGCTGGCCCAGGACGCCTATACCGACATCCTGGTGCGCTGGATCACCGAGATGGTGGTGGGCGAGCGCGCCAACCGCCTGGTGCTGGGCTGACGCACGCCGGGGTGCTCCTTTGGGCGGCCAGGGAGGTGCGCCCGGCGAAGCTGTGCTTTGCTGAAGCGATTCGGTGGAGGAACGCCATGTCAGGAACGATCGCCAGCAATGCGCAACTGGTGGAGGACGCCCGCTATCGGTTGCTGATGGAGGCAGTGACGGACTACGCCATCTACATGCTCGACCCCAACGGCCTGGTCGGCAGCTGGAGTTCCGGGGCGCAGCGGCTCAAGGGCTACGAGGCGCGCGAGATCATCGGCCGGCATTTCTCCTGTTTCTACCTGCCCGCCGACCGCGAGGCCGGGCTGCCCGAGCGGGCGCTGGCCACCGCGGCGCGCGAGGGCCGCTATGAAAGCGAGGGCTGGCGCCTGCACCGCGACGGCTCGACCTTCTGGGCCCACGTGGTGATGGACGCGGTGCGCGACGACAGCGGCGAGCTGCTGGGCTACGTGAAGATCACCCGCGACCGCACCGCCCAGCATGAGACCGAGCAGGCGCTGCGGCGCAGCGAGGAGCAGTTCCGCCTGCTGGTCAACGGCGTGTCCGACTACGCGCTGTACATGCTCGAACCCGACGGCCGCGTGGCCAGCTGGAACTCCGGGGCGCAGCGGATCAAGGGCTACCGCCCGGAGGAGATCGTCGGCCGGCACTTCTCCTGCTTCTACACCGTCGAGGATTGCAACGACGGCGTGCCCGAACGCAGCCTGAACATCGCCCTGGCCGAGGGGCGCTACGAGGAGGAGAGGCTGCAGGTGCGCAAGGACGGCAGCCGCTTCTGGGCCAACCTGGTGATCGACCCGGTCCACGACGAGGCCGGCACTCTGCTGGGCTTCGCCAAGATCACCCGCGACATCACCGACAAGCGCTACGCCCAGGAGGAACTGGAGCGGGCCCGCAACGAGCTGGTCCAGTCGCAGAAGATGGAGTCCCTGGGCCAGCTCACCGGCGGCGTCGCCCACGACTTCAACAACCTGCTCACGGTGATCATCGGTGGCCTGCAGTTGCTGCACCGGCACCTGCCGGCCGACGCCGAGCGCGTCCAGGACATCTGGCGCAATGCCCTTGAGGCCACCCGCCGCGGCGCCCAGCTGACCCAGCGGATGCTCGCCTTCGCCCGCAAGCAGCGGCTGTTCCCGCAGCCGATCGAGCTGCCGACGCTGCTGCAGGACATGAGCGAGCTGCTGCTCAGCTCGCTGGGGCCGACCATCAGCATCGAGACGCGCTTCCCGCTGCACCTGAACCGGGTGATGAGCGACCAGAACCAGCTGGAACTGTCGATCATCAACCTGGCGACCAACGCCCGCGACGCCATGCCCCAGGGCGGCGCCATCACCATCTCGGCGCGCAACGAGACGCTGCTGGACGGCCAGCGCACCAACCTGGCCGGCGGCGACTACGTGTGCCTGGCGGTCTCCGACACCGGCCAGGGCATGGACGCCGAGACCCTGCGCCGGGCGGCGGAGCCTTTCTACACCACCAAGGCCACCGGCAAGGGCACCGGCCTGGGGTTGTCCATCGTCCACGGCCTTGCCCAGCAGCAGGGCGGCGCACTGATATTGCACAGCGCGCCGGGGCAGGGCACCACCGCGGAAATCTGGCTGCCGGCGGTGCTCCCGGCGGCGGACGGCGAAGCGGACGACGTCGAGGACACGGCGGCCCAGGCGGCGCTGCCGGAAACGGTGGAACTGCGTGTGCTCATCGTCGACGACGACCCGCTGGTGCTGACCGGCACCGCGGCCATGCTGCTGGAGCTGGGCTGCGAAGTGCGCCGCGCCGACTCCTCGCAGCACGCCCTGGAGCTGCTGGAGAAGGAAGGCGATGCGTTCGACCTGCTGCTGACCGACTACGCCATGCCCGACCTGGACGGCATGCAACTGATCCAGCGCGCCCGGCAGACGCACCCGGCGCTGTGCTGCGTGTTGATGAGCGGCTACTCGGCGCGCCTGGAGGGCTGCCCCGCGTCGCTGCGGCGCCTGGCCAAGCCCTTCGACCGCGAGCAGTTGCTGGCGCTGCTGGTGGAAGTGCAGGCCGAGGCCGGAAAAACCGAACCAAACTGAGGCGCCGCGTCCAGAGCAAGGGTGACAGCCACCCTTGCCCAGGAGGTACGCCATGGCCCCGTTCACCGAACTCCAGCGGCCCCAGCCCGAGCAGCCGCCGACGCTGCCCGAGCGGGAAAGCCAGGTGCCCGGGGACTTCCCCGAGGAGGTGCCCATGCAGCAGCCCCCGGAGGAGCCGCTGCCGCCTCCGGGCTCACTGCTCCAGGTATTCGCCGCTGCCGGCCATGCTCTGCCCCCAGAGTTCGAGGAAGGCGAAGGCCGTGGTCAGTAGCGCCAGGAAGCCGAAGCCGAGGATGCAGCCGGCATAGAACACCGCCTTGCGCTGGCGCAGGTGCATGAACACCGGCAGCCCGCTGAACAGCAGGAAGGCCGAGCAGGCCGTGGCCAGCGCGGCGGCGAGCAGCATCAGCCAGCGCGAGGGCACCAGCGCCACCACCCCGGCCAGCATCAGCGGTACGGCGATGGTGGTGGTGAAGGCCATGCTGCGGCCGATGTCCGGTCGGCTCTCGGTGCGGAACAGCACCCAGCGCACCAGGTAGGCCATGATCACCACCCCGCAGAGAAAGCCCAGGTAGCACCACAGCGCCAGCAGCGCGCCGCTGCTGGCGCTCAGGTACTGCGTCTGGTCGTTGCCCGGCAGTCGCCAGCCCACCTGGGTGGTGCCGATGAACAGGCAGATCGCCGGGATCAGCGGCAGGGCCAGCCACAGCGGCACGAAGGCCCGCGGGTGACGGTCGACGCTGGCGCTGAGGTCGCCCCAGGCGTGTTTCGGTTGGGTCAGCAGGGTCGTGAACGGGATCATCGATGAGCCTCCTTCCGTTGCGGCGGGCTGTCAGCGGGAATGCTTGGTATCGGCGTCCGGCAGTTCGCTTTCCAGCAGCGAGCCGGGGTCTTCGTTGCCCGGGTCGTTGATGCCCGGATCGCTGATGCCGCCGTTGGGCGGCGGGGTGGTTTCCTGCAGGGGGATGTCCATCGGCAGGACGGCGGCGCCGGAGACCTCCCTGAGCCGCGGCAGCAGTTCGTCGCGGAAGCGTTGCTGCTGCTCCTCGGACAGCGCGGCGAAACCGTGCTCGAGGATGTAGCGGGCGAGGATCTCCTCGCGGCTGTCCGGTTCCAGGCTGCCCTGGGCGAACAACTGCCGCAGCGCGGCGGTGAATGCGGCGTCCTGATGGTCGTTCCAACCCATGTGCCGGTCCTCCTGTAGGTCGATGGCTGGCCGCCGGCATGACCCCGGCGGTCTCTCGGAGGACTGGAGGGCGGCGGCCATGTTCAGCCACCGGGACGAACGGTACGCCGCCGCGGCGCCGGTCCAGGCGATGGAACCTTGGCCGCGCGGGCCGGCCCACCGCAGACATCGACTGTGCCGAGGAGGTGCGCCATGACCCCGTTCGTCTCCCTGATGCTGATCGCCGTGGCGGTGATCATCGTGCTGCTGGACCTGTGGGCCATCGTCAGCGTGTTCCGCAGCGACAAGGGCGTGAACGCCAAGGCCCTGTGGGCGCTGCTGATCGCCATCTTCCCGGTGGTTGGCCTGGCCATCTGGGGCATCGCCGGGCCCCGCGGCATGGCGCAGCCGCCGGGCTCGGCGGAGCACGGCGAGTGAGCGGCCCGGGCAGGGCCGGCTCAGTCGGGCAGCAGCGGGTTGCGCGTGTTCTTCAACCGCTCGACCTGTTCGGCCGGGGTGCCGATCAGCAGGTGGGCGAACAGCCAGGGCTCGACGCCCATGGCGCGGGCGTGGATGCACAGCTCGGCCCAGCCCTTGCGCAGGCGGTAGGCCTGTGCGTCTTCGTTTTCCTCGAGGCGGGACAGTTCGATCTCCCGGGCCAGGGCAGGAACGCGGCGAAGAAACTCCGCCACGGCAGCCTGCCGCTGCGCGGAGTTCAATAGGATTTGCATGAGGAGGGGAGGAAAAGCCTGGTGAAGGGAAAGGCCCCGAGAACATCCAGGGAAATATGCAGCAGAAGACCTGAAAAAGTACGCCTGTAAGTGCGGTGGCTCAAGCAAAAAAGGCCATCAGTTGAAATTATGGATACGACGTTGCGCGCAAATTTCGAGCAATTCGCTGTATGCCGCGGATTCACTGGGCGCGAAGAAGCGATAGCATCATTTGGATATCAGCATGATGCAGTCATCGGCCGGCAATCCTTCATGCAATATGCGGGAATCGGCTTTATCGGTTCGATTTTTCAATGTCGATTGCGCCACCTGCCAGGCTCTGCCTGAATAGTTATTGCGAACTCCCCTTGATATGCACGCCCCAGGGACGGGGTGCTTTTTTCAAGCATCCATTCACGCCCTTGCCGATGCATTTCGGCGCATTGCTGAGGTCGGCGTCTGCCTGGCCACCGCCATCCACCTGCTCAACGGGCTGTACGACGCGCGCAGGAGCACCAGCCGGTGCTGGCCATCGTCGGCCAGAAGGCGGTGACCTCCCTGGGCAGCGATTACCAGCAGCAGGTTGAACAGGCTTCTTCGGGACCGGAGAAGCGGCTTCAGCGGAAGGTCATATGTCTGCGCAACGCCTTGAGTTTTTCCAATTCTTCGCTCGGCGTGCCGAGCAACATATGGGCGAACAACCAGGGCTCCAGCCCCGAATGCTTGGCTTGCGCGCAAAGTTCGCCCCAGCCCTTCCTGAGTCGATAGGAGTCCAGATCCTCGTCGCTTGCGAGTTGTGAAAGTTCTATCTCTCTGGCCAGGGTGGGCACCAGGCGCAGAAAGACGTTGACCGCCTCTTGTTGCTGTTGCGGGGAGAGCAATCTTTCCATCGGGCGACTTCACGATATGGGGTTGGATTTCTGCAAGACGCCGACAGGTTGCGGAAGGGAAAACTAAGGTAAGCCCCGGGCTGTTTCAAGGCGGAAAACCGGCGTGAAGAAATTTTGAATATAACCTTGGTGAGGTTTTTTAAAGTTGCCGGTTATAAGCAGAAAAGTTGCCGATGGCAGCGCCGCGATAGCCAGTGGATATCAGGCGAATTACACGGATTACATGGCAAAATGCACGCCTTATCAGGAGCTTGTGAAGGGTTTCAACAGTATTTTCAATGAATGTGGAAGCGCCCTGGGCTTGTACCTAGAATCACTTCGGTTCCTTTGTTCAGATGCCTCGCTTCAGGGATGAAGCTTCTTTTTCCCACTCTGATTGCACCCGGCGCAGCCGTTCGACCGCGCCGGGACGCCGCTCATTTGCGCGCCCCTTCAGGGCGAGATGGGGTCGCTGGCCGGAAAGGTTTCCTCCAGGGCGTTGTCCACGCGCTTTTCCTGGCTTTCGCGAGCCGGCCCAGGGATGACGCCAGGCGCTGCCTCGGCATGCCCGTCCCCGTGGCCGAGCAGCGCCGCCTTGACCCGACAATGGCCGGTCAGGCCGCGCTTGACCATCAGCGCCGAGGCGCCCACTTCCAGCCAGCCCTGCAGGCCGCCGCGGCGAAAACCGTTGCGCATCCCGGCCAGGCCCAGGGCCACCGAGAACAGCCGCTCCCAGCGGCCCAGATTCTGTGCACTCATCTGTTGTCCCTCTGTCTGCATGGGTGGATGGGCCTCAGGCCGCCAGGGCCTGGCCGATGGCCTCGTTGAAGGCCGGCAGGTCGCTGGGGTTGCGCGAGGTGATCAGCGTCCAGCCCTGGGCCGGGCAGACCTTGACCTGCGCGTCCACCCACTCGGCCCCGGCATTGGCCAGGTCGGTGCGCACGCTGGAATAGGAGGTCAGCGTCTTGCCGGAGACCACGCCGGCATCGATCAGCAGCCAGGGGCCATGGCAGATCGCCGCGACCGTCTTGCCGGCCTCGGCGAACTCGCGGACCAGGCGCTGCGCATCGGCATCCTGGCGCAGGGTGTCGGCATTGACCGTGCCGCCGGGTATCACCAGGGCGTCGTAGTCCGCGGCGCTGGTGCCCTGGAGCCGGGCATCGGAATTCACCGTCACGTCCTTCTCGCTGTCCTTGAGCCAGGTCTGGGCTTCGCCGCCCTGGATGCTGGCATGGCTGACGCTGGCGCCCTGGTCCTTCAGGGCCTGCAGCGGGCGCAGCAGTTCGTCGCGCTCGATGCCGGCGTTGGCGGTGATGATCAGGACTTTCTTGCCTTGCAGGTTCGCACTCATGATCGGGCTCCTTCGCTGAAGCGCCACGCGGGCGCAGTGGCCGGCCACGCCTCGCGGCGCGGCACTCACCAGGCTTTGGAAGCCGTGGCGGCGGCGAGTTCGAAAGAATTGCCCAACGGAACAGCGCGCCGCTGCTCGGTGCGTTCGAACCCATGGCGGGCCGGGCAGTCGCAACAGGCAGGGCCGGCGCGAAACACCGGCAAGCCAACGAAACGAACAGCGCGGGAGACATGCCATGAGCTACGACTGGGACCTGATAGAACAACTGCTGCTGCACGCCCAGCAATGCGCCGACGAACCCTACAAGGCCCGCGAGTACGGCGAGGAGGTGGCCGAGGAACGCCTGGCCCAGGGCGAGCCGCTGGGCGGCAGCGTCGACCACATCAAGCGCGTGGCCGGCGACCTGGAGGGCGTGCTGTTCGACGGCGGCTTCATCCAGGACCGGCCGCGAGACCATGGCGGCACCGGCAACAACTTCGAGCTGACCGAGCGTGGCGTGCGCCTGCTGACGCTGATCGGCCGCAGCTTCCCGGAGCACCTGGTGTTCCGCCGGCTGCTCGACGAGCAGGGCGAGGAGGCGCTGAGCGCGGAAACCTTCGACGCCCTGGCCGCAAGCGCCGCGCGGGACCGAATCGACGACAAGCCGATGATCTGAGGCGAGGTGCGGCGATAGACCTTGGTCTGCGGGGAAAAGTGCTCAGCGAAGTCATCGCCGCCCATGTCCACTGGCATTTGCAAGTCACTGAAAAAAGGGCCGAAAGGCCCTTTTTTCGTTCCAGCGAAAACTACTGTAAACCATCCCGCTCAGCCCTCCCTTCCGCCGAGCCCCGGACAGAAAAGACCGCCGGGTTGCCCCGGGCAGTCTTTTCAATTGGCGGTCTCGCCCATGCGCAAGCCGCAGCCGGACGCGCGACCCGGGCGGAATCGATCGGCTCGCGCGTCCCGCGCCTCACCAGTTGTAGCTCACCTTGGCCGTGATCTCGCGGCCCGGGTTGTAGTAGTCCGCGCTACCGCGACCGACCACGTGCTGCTCGTCGAACAGGTTGCTGACGTTGATGGCCAGGTCGGTGTCCTTGAGGAGCTGGTAGTTGAACGCGGCATCGAACAGGGTGGTGGCATCGCTCTTGCCGGTGTCGTTGAAGTCGCCGAAATAGTAGGCCCCCGTATAACGGGCGCCCAGGCCGACGCTGACGTCCGTTCCCGGCACGCTGTAATAGCTCCAGAGCGAAGCCGAGTGCCTGGGTGCGGAGACGAGCTGGTTGCCCTTGATCGACACGACCTCGTAACCCGTCCCGCTCCATACCTGCAGCGCACCGCGAAGCACCTCGGTGTCCATGTAGGAGTAGCCGCCGACCAGGCTCAGGTTATCCGTCAGCTCGGCCTTGACCTCCAGGTCCAGGCCTCGCACGCGCTGCGAGCCTACGGTCTGCTGGTCGATGACGCCGTTCGGCTGTACGACCGCGGTGGCGACATCGTCCTGGGTCAGCTGGTAGACGGCAGCGGAGAACAGCGCGTTCATCTCCTGCGGCGAATACTTCACGCCCACTTCGTACTGGGTGCCGCGCTCCGGGGTGACGCCGACCTCGGGCGGGGAAACCGACTCCACCATGCTGACGTAGGTGGACACCTCGTCGTTGACGATATAGGTCAGCGCGCCGCGGAAAGAGTTTTCCGAGAAATTGTCCGAGGACTTGATGCCGGAGAGGTGATCGGTTTCGGAAACGTCCATGGAGTCGTTGCGCATACCGGCGGTGACGATGAAACGCTCGTAGAACGACAGGTTCTGCTGCAGGAACACCGACTTGATGGTGCTGTCCTGGTCCTTGTCCTGGTAGACGATGGCCGGCGAAACGCCGCGGTATACCGGGTTGGCAACGTCTATCGGGTCGGCGGAGCCATAGACGGAAACGTTCTTGGCGGAGGAGTCGAGATATTCCACGCCGACGATGCTGCTGCTGTCGATGTTCTCGAAGCGTGCGTCGTACTGCAGCATCAGGTTGCCGTTGAACTGCTCGGCGTCGCTGTCGGAACCCAGGTAGCCACGGTCGACCAGGGTTCCGGTATGCCCGGCAGCGTCGCTGATATAGGCATAGCCGTATTCATCGCTCAGGTCGCTGTGGCGCAGGTTGCTGCGCAGGGTGAAACCGTTGTCGAAATCATGGGTGAAGTTGGCGCTGACGTTGGTGCGCTCGACATCGTGGAAGTTGTAGCTCGGCTCGCCGAAGAACTTGTCGCGGTCATACTCCCTGTCCATGGGGTAACCGCCACTGTTGGGCGTGTTGTCCTGGCGCAGGTGATCCACCACCAGGGTGGCGGAGGTATAGGCCGTCGGCGCCCAGGTCAGGCCGCCCATGAGGAAGTTGTTGTCGTCCTGGGAGTGGTCGTATTCGCGATCGCTGTCCTGGAACTTGCCGGTGAAGCGGTAGGCCAGGGTCTTGTCTTCGTTCGCATCGCCGGTATCCAGGCCGGCCTCCATATGGTTGAACGAGCCGTAGGTCGCATAGACCTGGCCGAACCTGCTGAAACGCGGCTGCTTGGTCACGAAGTTCACCGAGCCGCCCGGGTCGGCCGGGCCGAACAGCGTGGAGTTGGCGCCGCGCAGCACCTCGACGCGCTCATAGGCGAAAGGCTCTTCGCGCACGCCACGCATCGAACCCAGGGTCAGGCCATCGCGGTAGGTGGTGGCCTGGAAGCCGCGAATCAGGAAGTAGTCGTTGCGGTCATCGGTGCCGTAGTAGTCGGTGATGGTCCCCGGGGTGTACTGCAGGATTTCCTCGGTCGTGCTGGCGCTGCGCTGCTCGATTTCCTTCTGGGTCACGACGGAAACCGAGGCCGGGGTGTTCTGGATGTTGGTCGCCACCTTGCCGCCGACCCACAGTTCCCGGGTCACCACCGAGGCTGCGGGGTCGTCCGCTACCGCCTGGGCGTTGACGATGACGGGAGCGAGGCGATAGGGCTCCGCGCTTGGCGTCTTCTGCAGCCCATAGCTGCCATCGGCCTGCCGAACGGCCTCCAGGCCGGTTCCGGAAAGCAGCTCGGCCAGGCCGTCCGATACCGTGTAGCTGCCTTGCAGGCCCGGGCTGGTCACGCCCTCGGCCACGCTGCCGGCACCGACCAGATACACGCCTGCCTCGCGGGAAAAACGCGTGAGCACGCTGGCCAGCGGGCCGGCGGGAATGTCGTAGCTGCGCTCGGCGCTGGCCACGACGCCGTCCCCGGCCATGGCGACCGGCGACCAGGCCGCCAGGCCCACGGCGCTGCCCGATAGCGCCAGGTGAAGCGCCAGGGTCAGCGGGCGCAGGGCAAAAGCGTGTGCGACAACACCCGGGTGGGCAGAGCGCGGGTGACAGCGGAGGGACATGGACGGCATTCCTCTGGGGACAAGGGTTGATGAGCGAAGACCCTCAACCGCCGATGCCATACGGCCCCTCGAGGCGCCGATGCGGCGATGTTTAACGTCTTCTCACTGGGTAAACCAGCGAGCGGGCGAAACCCGGAACCCTTTTTCCGATTTTTTTTGCCCGCCGTGCTCAGCGCCGGGCTTCGATGCTCGCCCACCAGGGCAGGGGCTGTTCGATACGGATCGGCAACGCCGAGGCCAGCATGCGCAGCACGCGCTCGGAGTCCTGGATGGGGAAGTTGCCATACACCCGCAGGTCGGCCACCTCATCGGCAACGCCGAGGTGGCCGTGGCGATAGCGGCGCAGCTCCTGCACCACCTCGCGCAGGGAAATGTTGTCGGCCAGCAGCGAGCCCTGGGTCCAGGCTTCACGGGCCGCGTCGGCGGCCTGGCTGTCACCGATGTGCCCGGCGCTGAAATGCGCCTGCTGGCCGGCCTTCAGCACGCGGACGGTGCCCTTGGCAGTGCGTATTTCCACAGCGCCTTCATAGACGGCCAGCCAGGTTCGCTCGCCCTCGCAGCGCACGTTGAAGCGCGTGCCCAGCGCTTGCAGGCGCCCATGCCCGGTCTCGACGTAGAAGGGGCGCGCGCCCTTGGCGGTGGCGATGAACACCTCGCCGCGCACCAGCGTGACGCGGCGAGCCCGGGCACTGAACGCCAGGTCGATGGCGCTGGCGGTGTTGAGCCAGGCGCGGGAGCCATCGGCCAGGGTTATTTCACGTTGCTCGCCAGTGGCGGTGCGGTAATCGGCGCCCCAGGCCATCAGGGCGGGCGGCAACAGCGCTTCACGCCAGCCCAGCCAGCCGCACAGGGTGCCCGTGGTGACGGCCGCCATTGCGGTCAGCAGCCGGCGACGCGAATGCATGCGTTCGGCGGCGATACCCAGCGCATCGGCGGCCAGGTGCGTGTCGGGCCGGCCGCGCAGCGGCTCGAAGTTGCGGCTGACGCCTTCGACATAACGCCAGGCCTGTTCGTGCATCTGATCCGCACCCAGCCACGCCTGCCAGTGGGCGCGCTGCTGGGCGCTGGCCTGGCCGTCACGCAGGGTGGCGTACCAGTAGGCCGCCTGCTCCAGCACGGCGTGCGAGGGCAGGGGGCTTTCGTGACCGGGGTTCGCCATCAGTAGAGCGGCTCCTGGCGCAACGCGGCAGCCGTCTCGCCGGCGCGCAACGTCAGGCACTCGAGCATGGCCTGGGCCACATACTTGCGCACCATGCGCCCGGAAACCCCCAGCTGCGCGCCGACCTCGTCGTCGGTCATCTCGCACACAACGGCGAGGGTAAAGGCCCGTGCCGCCTTGGCGGACAGCGTCTGCAGCATGCAGCTGATTTCCTCCAGGGCTTGCAGAACCGCGGCCTGCCGCTCGGCGGAGGGGCACTGCTCTTCCGGCAGCGCCGCCAAGGTGTCGAGCCAGGCGCGTTCGATTTCCTGGCGCCGCCACAGGTTGATGCACAGGTTCTTGGCGGTGGTTCGTAGGTAGGCGCGCACTTCGGCCATGCTGGCGAAGCGCGGCTGGCTGGCCCCGCCGATCAGCCGCAGGAAGGTGTCGTGGGCCAGATCCGCGGCATCGCTGGCGTGCCCCAGGCGCCTGCGCAGCCATGCCTGCAGCCAGCCGTGATGGTCGCAGTACAGCGTCTCCAGCGATGGAGGAGTGGCATAGGCAGATGAGCTCACAGACAGTCACCACGCCGCCGGGTGGTGCCCCGCGGCCATCAGAGTCTTTTGGTAATGAGAATCGATATTAATCATCACACAGCTTGCCATTGGCCAGCAACTCGGCGCCTGCGCCGGCGCTGCTCATGTCGATGAGTCGTATAATTCCTGGGCTGCCGACGGAGGTCCGGCCCGTTCGCCTGGAACCTCCACACTGAAGATCGGCCCGGAGGCGAGCGAGATGAAAGTCCGTATCTACCGTTATCTCCCGGAGCAGGATGCCGCGCCGCGCCTGCAGGACTACACCTACGACCTGCAGCCGGGCGAGGACATGATGGTGCTCGACCTGCTGGAGCACCTGAAAACCCGGGACCAGACGTTGACCTACCGGCGCAGCTGTCGCGAAGGCGTCTGCGGCTCCGACGGCATGAACATCAACGGCGCCAATTGCCTGGCCTGCATCACCAGCGTCTCGACCTTGCTCCACGGCGGGCAACTGCCATCCGGGCAGGCGATCAGGCCGCTGCGCGGCGAGGTGGACATCGTCATACGGCCGTTGCCCGGCCTGCCGGTGATACGGGACCTGGTCGTCGACATGCGGACGTTCTACAGGCAGTACGAACGGATAAAGCCCTACCTCATCAACGACCAGCCGCCACCGGCCATCGAGCGGCTGCAGTCGCCGGAGGAGCGGGCCAGGCTGGATGGCCTGTACGAGTGCATCCTGTGCGCCTGCTGCTCGACGCAGTGCCCCTCCTGGTGGTGGAACCCGGAGCGCTTCATCGGCCCGGCGGGCCTGTTGAATGCCTACCGCTTCCTCGTCGACTCCCGCGACACGGCCACCGAAGCGCGGTTGGCGGCGCTGGACGACCCGTTCAGCGTGTTTCGTTGCCGCTCGATCTACAACTGCATCGCCTTCTGCCCGAAAAAGCTCAAGCCGCGGGCGGCCATCGGGCATATCGAGAGGATGCTGCTGAAGCGCGGTACCTAGCCGCTCACTCCGGCGGCGAGTCAATCGCGGGATAGACCACCGAGCCATCCGCCTGGACGACGGCGCCGGGCGTCAGCCGGGCCGGCTCCAGGCGGCCTTCCCCCATGATGTGGAAGACCGCCTCGCCCCTGGCGATGAGGTAGTCGCTGACGATGCGGCGGTGGCAGCGCCACCACACGGCTTCCGAGCACATGATCGCGCAGCGGCGCTGGCGCCCGGCTTCCAGCAACTGCTCCAGGCCCTGCTGGAACGGCGCCGAGAGCGCGTAGTCGGCATAGTTGTGAAAGCTGCGGTTGTCCCAGAAGCCATTGACCTGCGCCGGCAGGCCCCGGGCCTTGCCGCGCAGCCCGCCGAGCGCGGCCAGGTGCTCGTAGGCAATACCGCAGTCGGCCAGCGCCCCGGGAAGCGTATCGGCATTGAACTGCGGGTTGGACGCGGAGCGCGGGACCTTGCGGATGTCCACGAGCAGCCCGACGTCGGGCCCGCGCAGCAACTCGACGAAGGCCTCGAGGCTCCGGTTGGAGTGGCCGATGGTGAAGAGCGGAAGCTTCACGGGCCGCCAGCATCACACAAGGGTAAGGGCGCTGCCCTTGTGCGCCGCGATGTGGTCGGTCCTGTCGCTCTTGATCTCGTACTGCGGATCGTCTTCCGAGGCGTGATGGCGGTGGCCCTTGTAGTCGAAGTCGCGGGTATGGATGGCGATGATCGTCCCCGACACGCGGCCCGCCTCGGAGTTCCAGCTCACATGATCGCCGATCTCGAATCTCCTGGTCATCGTGCAGGCTCCTCAGGACGTTGCGCTAACCGCTGGTGCTGCCAGCACAGACAGTCTAGCTCGCCCCGGATGCGCGAAGCCGAGCTGCGCCCGGCGGAAGTTCTTGATCCCGCTCAGGAGGCGCAACGCCCACATGGGTGTATCTTTGGACGGACGACTTGCAGCGACAGACTGCCAGCGTCCGAGGAGCCGTGCCATGTCTGAGTCGATGAGTTTCAACCGCGCGCTGGTCGAGAAGTACGATCGCCCCGGCCCGCGTTATACCTCCTATCCCACCGCGCCGCAGTTCCATGGCGCGTTCGCCGCCGACGACTATCGCCAGGCCGCCCGGTCGAGCAACCGGGCGCCGGCCAAGCCGCTGTCGGTCTACATCCACATCCCGTTCTGCAAGAGCCTCTGCTACTACTGCGCCTGCAACAAGATCATCACCCAGAAGACCCATCGTGCCGTGGAGTACCTGGACTACCTCAAGCGCGAGATCGCCATGCAGGCGGCGCTGTTCGAGGGCTCGCGCAAGCTCACCCAGCTGCACCTGGGCGGCGGTACGCCGACCTACCTGACCAGCGAACAGTTGTCGGACCTGATGGACAGCCTGCGCGAGCACTTCAACCTGGACGAGAGCGACGACCACGAGTTCTCCATCGAGGTCGACCCGCGCACCATCAGCCGCGAACGCATCGCCGAATTGCGCGCCCAGGGCTTCAACCGCCTCAGCTTCGGCGTGCAGGACTTCGACGAGAAGGTCCAGGCCGCGGTCAACCGCGTGCAGAGCGAGCAGCAGATCTTCGACCTGGTCCAGGCCGCCCGCGAGGCGCGCTTCAAGTCGGTCTCGGTGGACCTGATCTATGGCCTGCCGCTGCAGACGGTGGAGAGCTTCGACGCCACCCTGGGCAAGATCATCGCGCTGCGCCCGGACCGCATCGCCGCCTACAGCTACGCCCACCTGCCCGAGCGGGTGCGCGCGCAGCGGCTGATCCGCCGCGAGGACATGCCGCCGCCCGAACGCAAGCTGGAGCTGCTGGAGCTGACCATCCGGCGGCTGACGGGGGAGGGCTATGCGTACATCGGCATGGACCACTTCGCGCTGCCCGACGACGAACTCACCGTGGCCCGCGCCAAGGGCACGCTGCAACGCAACTTCCAGGGCTATTCGACGCATGCCGACTGCGACCTGATCGCGCTGGGCGTGTCGTCGATCAGCAAGGTCGGCGACACCTACGGGCAGAACGTGAAGGAGCTGTCGCAGTACTATGCGCGCCTCGACGAGGGCCTGCTGCCGGTGCACAAGGGCTATCGGCTGACCGACGACGACCGCCTGCGCCGCGAGGTGATAGGCGCGCTGATGTGCCATGGCCGCGTGGACTACGCACCGCTGGAGGCGCGCCACGGCATCCGCTTCAGCGAGTATTTCGCAGGCTCGCTGCGGCAGTTGCGGGAGCAGGTCGACGATGGGCTGGTGGAGCTGCGCGACGACGCGCTGATCCTGCTGCCCCAGGGCCAGCTGATGATGCGCAGCGTGGCGATGGCCTTCGACGCCTACCTGGGCGGCGAGCAGCAGGAGCGTTTCTCGCGCACGATCTGAGGCGGGCCACGGTGCGGCCCTGGCCGGCGGCCTTCCTATCGTCGCCCGCCGGGGGCCCGCTGCCGAGCGGGCTCCCCGGCGGGCTTCGCGCTACTCAGTCGAGCCCGAACAGGCGCGCGGCGTTGCCATGGAAGAAGCGCTCCAGGGCGTGTTCGCTCAAGCCCAGGCGCTGGGCGTCCTCGATGCTCTGGCGAATGGGCCTGAAGGTGTAGGAGGAGCCGAACAGCAGCTGGTCGGCGAGGAAGCCGTTGGCTGCCTGCACGTAGGCTTCACTGCCGGGCAGGAACAGGTACATGTCCGGCACCAGGTGGACGTTCTCGTAGCGGAACGCCAGGCCGATGGCCTGCTGCACGTTGGGCCAGAAGCCGTGGTAGACGACGATCCGCAGGTCCGGGAAGGCCCGGGCCACCGCCGCCAGGCGGCCGGGATCGTTGTAGGCCGGGTCGGGCGTGGTCGGCCCGCTCATCAGGAACAATGGAATGGCGCGCTTCTGCAGGTGCTCGTAGATCGGCCAGTACAGCGCGTCGCCCGGGTGCCGGGCCGGTTCGCCGAAACCGGGCTCCAGGTCGATGCCGGCCAGGCCCAGGTCGTCGATCGCATGGTCGATCTCCGCGAGCGCGCCTTCCACGCCCTGCAGCGCCGGGTCCACCGCGCCGATGCCGAGCAATTGCGCGTGGCCATCCACGATGGCATGGATCCGTTCGTTGGGCAGGTGCTGCGCCGGCGTGTGCCGGCCGACCACCACGGCCTTGTGCAGACCGGCGTCGCGCACCTCGGCGAGGAAGCCTTCCTGGGTCAGCGAGCGCTCGAAGTGGGCGTCGTCGCCGCGGGTGCCGACGCGCCGGTTCAGCCAGCGCGCCGTGGCGTGCTCGGCCGAGCCGGGCACGGCGCCGAAGAACGGATGCAGGAAGGCCGGGCGGCAGCGCATGTCGATGATCTTCATGCGCCGTGCTCCTGTTTCCGCTCGCCGTGGGTTGGGCCTGGGTGGTGGCTGTCGCTGGAGAGTGGTGGGGCGCGGAAGGCGTCCAGACTCATGTTGCTGTCCTCGTTGCTAGCTGGGGGAATCCGTCGTGGTGCCCCCGAGGCAATCCCCGTGCCACTGGGCGCCTCGGTGATTCCGGGGGCCGCGGGCCTGCGCCGGACCTTTGCTGTTGCGCCTGCAACTGTACTGTCGGCCAACTGTCGCCAGACCAACAGTTGGCCCGCCCCGCCGCAACCGGCTTCGGGCCGGCAGTGCCGGGTTTCTGCGCTATCGGGATAAGCCCCTCGGCCATGGGAGCGCGGGGCGGCGGCGCGCTTCCTATGATTCGGACGAATTGCCCGGATGCCCGTCCGTGTCGGCCGCAGAGGCCTGTTCCGGGCGTGACCGGGGCGTTGTCCGCTTGCCGAGTCCCTGGAGTGCCTGCCCATGAATACCCTGATGACCGTGACCCTCTGCCGCGGGTGCCGGTGATGAGCGTCCTTCTCCAATGCCTTTCGCATTCCCCGCTGATCGGGCACGTGGACCCCGCGCCGGAGGTGCTGCAGGAGGTCAATGACGTGGTGGCCCTGGCGCGTGAACGGATCGCGGCGTTCGCTCCGTGCCCAGGGAACTTGCCGAGGCCTGCGCCGCGGCGGTGCTGGAGACCGCCGATGACCCCTTCGTGCCGGGGCGCCCGCTGGGCGGTTTCCGCACCGGCGAGCTGGGCATCGGCCACGTGGCGCTGATCACCGCGCACTTCGAGCAGATGTGCCACCTCTACAAGGAGGTGCTGGGCTTCAAGGTCAGCGACCGCGCCCGGGCGCCGTTCCGCGTCGAGTTCCTCCACGTCAACCCGCGCCACCACACCCTGAGCATCGCCCACACCGGCGGGCCGGCGAAGATCTACCACATGATGCTGGAGTACAACGACTTCGACGACCTCAGGCGAGCATCCGCGACGACGTGCAAACGCGCTTCGCGCGGCTGTTCCCCGCGCCGCGCCAGCAGGGCGTGGAGATGCTCGCGCTGCCCGAGGCGGCGCTGCGCGAGCTGCCCCAGCAGACCCTGCTGATCCATGGCCGCGACGACCGGGTGATACCGCTGGAGGTCTCCGAGCGCCTGCTGCGCCTGATCCCCCATGCGCAACTGCACGTGTTCGGCGAGTGCGGGCACTGGGTGTAGATCGAGCGGGCGCGGGACTTCACCCGCCTATTGATCGACTTCCTCACCAACCCAGCGGAGTGACCGCATGAACGCAGCAGACATCCAGGGCCACTGGGAAATCCTCGCCTGGGAACAGCTCTACGACGACGGCCGCGTGGTCCACCCGATGGGCGTGGAACTGGAGGGCTTCATCGAGTACGGGCCGCACGGCATGTTCTGCGTGGTCGCCAGGAAGAACCGCGAGCCGTTCCGCAGCGGCGGACAATGGTCGGCCAGCGACGCGGAGAAGGCCGCCGCCTACGGCAGCTACCTGACCTACGCAGGCGGCTACGAAGTGCAGGGCGACACCGTGCTGCACCACGTGCGCCACAGCCTGTTCCCCAACTGGGAGGGCGGCAGCCAACGGCGCATCGCGCAACTGGAAGGCGACGTCCTGGCGCTCAGCGCACGCCTGGAGGAGGGCACCCCCGAGGCGCGAACCGCCAGGTTGCTGTGGCGGCGGGTAGGGTAGCTGTCGCCGTTTCGATCCTGCTTCAGCAGAGTGCCCACCTTCGCCAGGGTGGGCGCTCGGTATGGGCGATTGGTTGAGTGATCTCTGCTCGCTGGCATGGGATGAAGAGCGCTGTTAGTGTTTAAATGATAATGAGACTTTTTATCATTTATGCTGGCGCGTCCAGGAGGATTCCCATGGCATCCACTCAATGCTCTGATCCCTACGCCTTGTCCGCTGAGTTCTATGACGTACTCAGCGAACAACAATGGCTGAAACGTCGGGGCCCCATAAGTAAGGCGCTGCAGGAGGTCGATCCGCAGGGGCTGATTCTCGACGTCGGCGCCGGCACCGGACCTTGCGTGCAGGTGATTGCCGATGCTTTGCCCCAGGCGCGGATTCTGGCGGTGGAACCTTCGGCGGCCATGCGGGCGGCATTGCTCGGCCGGCTGATGCGCAGTGCCGATCTGCGTCAGCGGGTCACTGTACTGGCAGGCACTCTGGAAGAGGTGACATTGCCGCTACGACTGTCGGCTGCGGTGATCTGCGGCACCCTCGGCTACCTCGATGCGCCCCAGCGCCAGCACCTATGGCAGCAACTGTCGGAGCGCCTGGATGAGCGCGGCATTGTGATTGTCGATGTGATGATGCTCAAGGCGCCGCAAGCGGTACCGCGAATGCAGGTGGCTTGCGCCGAGATTGGCGAGCACCTCTATCAGGTATCCCTGCAGGGCGAGCCGGCGGGCGGCGACCTGATGCACTGGACCCTCGACTATCAGGTGCTGGCTGGCGACAACGTGGTGCGCCATTTCAGCGCCGAGCATGACTGGCACACCTTTGGTTTGGAGCAGGTTGCCGAAGAGGCTGGGGTTGCGGGCTTTGCCCTGGAGCCACTGGGCGATGCGCTGATTCCGGCCGCGGTGTTGCGCCGCCGTCCACGCAGTTAATCCCGATTCGGGGGATGCGCCGCCGGTTGCGGGCGGCGTCTCGAGGGACCATGGATTTCCATGACTCCCTTTGCGACTTTGGTTTGGGGGAGCATATGCAGTCGGTTGTAGAAGCAAGGTGCCTGCCGTGCGAGCAGGGACGTGCATGGCGGGTTCTGCTGTTGGTGGGGGGATTGTATCTGGCTCAGGGCTTGCCGGTGGGGCTGGCTTTTCAGGCGTACCCGACCCTATTGCGCAATATGGGCGCCTCGCTGGATCTGGTGGCGCTCACGCCTCTGGCCAGCTTGCCGTGGGTTGCCAAGTTGCTGTGGGCCGCGGCGGTGGAGAACCGCTGGAGTGAGCGCCTTGGTCGTCGCCGCAGCTGGATCCTGCCGTTGCAGGCCGGTTCGGTGTTGACTTTGGCAGTGATGGCGCTGGTGCCGTTCGACGTAGCCAACATGGGCATACTGCTGGGCATGATCGCTTTGCTCTCGCTGCTTTGCGCCACCCAGGACATCGCTGTCGACGGCCTGGCCGCCGAGCGCTTGCCCAGCACCAGCCTGGGCCGTGCGAATACCTTCCAGGTCGCCGGTTTCATGGGCGGCATGCTGCTTGGGGGGCCGGGTGCCATGGTTCTGTTCGATCATTTCAATGCGCCCGTGGTCTTTCTTGCGCTCGCTGCGGTGGCGCTGCTGTGCAGTCTGCCGGTGCTGTTCTGGCGCGAGCCGGCTCCGCTGGTGGTACCGGCCAGGGCCAGCCTGCGCAGCTTTTTCAAACGGCGCTTTGCCGGGCATCTCACGGCCCTGGTGACGTTGGTTACCCTTGCGGGCTCGATCTTCTTCGGCCTGGCCAAGCTGATTTTGCTGGACATCGGTTGGTCTATGAGCGACGTCGGCATTCTCGCCGGCGTTGGTCAGTTGCTGGCGATCATCCTCGGCTGCGGTCTAGCCGGGCTGCTGCTGCGCCAGGTTTCGCGTTGGAACACCTTGCTCTGCGGCTTGCTTCTGGTAGGGGTGGCGGGGCTGTTGTGGCTGGCCCTGGTGCTGCAACCAAACCTGTCAGGTAGCGGTTACGTTGGCGGGGCGACATTGCTGGGTGGGCTGGGTATCGGCGTCACTAGCGTGGCGTCCTACACTCTGGCGATGCGTTTCGCCCAACAGGGAGAGCAACCTGGAACCGACTGCTCGGTGTTCCAGGGGCTGCAGACCCTGGGTGAAATCCTCGTGTCGTCGCTGGCCATCGGTGTGGCCGGTTATTGGGGTTACGCCAGTGGCCTCGGCGTCGGTCTGCTGGTGCTATGCGTAGCGGTGGTGGTTCTGCGGCAGGTGCGCCGCAGCACGGTCGGGATCGGCCTGGATGATGACCGGCTCTAGGGCATTTCCTGGGGGGCAATGCTCCCGGATGGCCAGGTGCGCGGACTTGGTGGGTAATAGTCCTCATCCGGGGTCTGTCAGAACTGATCCGGGCAGCTCCGAGCCAGGGCCTGATGGATGCTGCAGGCACTAGGGTGAGTAGGGGCGGTCATGGGCGGTGAACACTACGGCGGGCAAAGGCCTACCTGGCGCTGGTTGTTGCGGGGGCAGGGTTGGCGTCTGGGTGGGGCGGTGGTGACGGCGGTGCTGGCGGCCGGCGTCGAGTTGCTGCCATTCGTGTTGTTGGCCCAGGCGGTGGGCCTGGTTCTGCTGGAGCAGGCGCCAAGTATCGGTCTGCTGCAACTGGCCGGCTGGATGATGCTGTGCGTGCTGCTCAAGTACGTGCTTTACACCTTCGCCTATTACCTCAGCCACGTGGCGGCCTACCGTGTGCTGTTCAACACCCGCAGGGCCTTGGTACGGCATTTGTCGTGGGCCCCCTTGCCTTGGCTGAGTAGATTGTCCAGCGGCGAGTTGAAGCAACGGTTGATCCAGGACGTGGAGCGCATGGAGCAGTTCATCGCCCATCACAGCGTCGAGTGCGTGGCGGCACTGCTGAGTCCTTTGTGGGCGTTGGCCCTGCTGTGTTTCGTCGATTGGCGCCTGGCGCTCTGTGCCTTGCTTCCCGTGCCTCTGGCATTACTGGCCCAGTGGTGGATGATGCGCGGCCTGGAAGGCCGGCTCCGGGAATATGCCGGAGCCGTGGATGACCTGGATGGCGCGATCCTGGAGTACCTGCGCAATGCCTTGTTAATGAAAGCCTTCTGCCAGGACTCGCGCTCGTTCAAGCGCATGCGTGAGGCTCTGGCACATTACCGACGCCTGATCGGCCGCATGATCGCTCTGAGCGTGCCTGGCTGGTCGGCGTTCACGGTGCTGCTGGGAGCCAACGTGATCATCCTGTTCCCGATGGGACTGTGGCTTCATGCACGGGGTGAACTTGACCTGGCCAGCCTGGTGCTGGTGTTGATCCTCGGTACCGGCATGCTCAGGCCACTGTTGCGGGTAGCGCGGTTCAGCTCGCAGATTCAGGAAATCATCGGTGGCGTGCGGCGCTTCGCCCCCCTGCTGCAGTGGCCTCAGCCCGCAGGTGGGGATGAGCAGGTGCCGCAGGGCGCGCTGGAGGTGCGTTTCGAGGATCTGTGCTTCAGCTATGACGAGCAGCCTGTGCTCAACCATATCGACCTGTGCCTGTCGGCCGGGCAGATGACTGTGCTGATTGGGCCGTCGGGTAGTGGCAAAAGCACCTTGGCCTGGCTGCTCGGAGGCCTTCTGGAGGCTGGGTCCGGGCAGGTGAGCATCGCTGGCCGGCCCCTGGCAGGGATGAGCGATGTGACGCGTGCGGCTACGGTCGGCCTTGTATCCCAGGAGGCTTTCCTGTTCCAGGGGTCGTTGCTGGACAATCTGCTGATCGGCCGTCCCGATGCCAGCGAAGAACAGATATTCATCGCATTGCGCGTGGCCCAGGCCGAGGATTTCGTACGTGCCTTGCCCCAGGGCCTGCATACGCAACTGGACGAGCGCGGAGTGCGCTTGTCCGGTGGCGAGCGGCAACGTATCGGGCTGGCCCGGGTACTTCTGGCCGAGACGCCGATCCTGGTGCTGGACGAAGCTACGGCTTTCGCCGACAGCCGCACCGAGCAGCGCTTCTATCGCGATTTGCGCCAGGCCTGGCCGGACAAGACCTTGCTGGTGATTGCCCATCGCCTGAGCAGCGTTCGCGATGCCGAGCAGATCGTGTTGCTGGACCACGGTGTGCTGATCGATAGGGGGCGGCACCAGCAGTTGCTGGAGCGTAGTCCTCTGTATGCGCAGCAATGGCTGCGCCAGTTCGAGACCGATCAATGGTCCATCCGCAACAGGAGCCCGCAGCATGCAGTGGCTGATTGAAGGGCTACGGCAGGTGATGGCTACGGCCGACACGCGGGTTCCACGCCTGTGGCTGGGGTTAGGGCTGCGAGTATTGGAGCGGGCTTGCGCCGTTGCGCCGTTCTTTCTCGGCTTTCTCTGGCTGGGCAAGCCCGCGCCGGGTAAGCAGGGGCCGGCGCAGCCACTGCCGTTGGAGTGGCTGGCGGGGGGGCTGATGGCATTGCTGGCGGCGCAGTTGCTGTGCTCGCATTTCGGCCAGCTCAATGCCTTTCACGGTGGCTATCAGCTGATGCACGGCTATCGCCGGAGGTTGCTGGACCATGTCGGCCGGTTACCCCTGGGGGCGTTGCAGTGTGAGCGGATCGGCCAGTTGGGGGAGCGCTTGACCGAGGACGTCAAGCGTATCGAAAGCATTTTCACCCACGTTCTGGCCGAGTTCCTGGCAGCCCTGAGCGTGCCCCTGATGTTCATGCTGGTGCTGATGTGGGTCGACTGGCGCCTGACCTTGGCGTTGTTGGTGACGTTGCCCCTGGCGTTCGCCGTGCTCAACCTGTTGAGTGGTTTTTTTCTCGTGCAGGGGCGGCGCAAGCAACAGGGTTTTCTTGAGGCGGCGGGGCTGCTGGTGGAGTTCATCGGCGGCCTGCGCACCTTGCGCCTGTTCGATCGTGCCGAGCCCTGGCGCACTCGGCTGTACCAGCAGTTCAGGGCCATCGAGCGTCACAGCCTGGGGGTGGAAGTCTGGGCAGGTAGTGCGATTCAGCTGTACCGCATCTGCATAGACATGAGCCTGGCGCTCATGCTGATTGCTGCAGCCTGGCTGTCGGCGACGTCGCAGTTGTCGGCCTTGACCTGGATTCTGTTCGTTCTGGTGGCCAACCGGTTGCTCGATCCCCTGCTGGATGCTGCTGCTTATCTGAGTGAATTGCGTGGCCTGGCCCAGGCGCAAACCCGCTTGCAGGAACTGATGCAATTGCCCGAGGTACAGGAGCCTGTAGCGCCGGCTCGTCTGCATGGCCATGAGATCGTCTTCAGAAATGTCGGTCTGCGTTATCCGGGACAATTGCAATGGGCGTTGCAAGCGCTGGAGTTCGTTGTCGGAGAAGGGCAGATGCTGGCGATCGTTGGTCCCTCTGGTGCTGGTAAAAGCAGCCTGCTGCATCTGTTGGCGCGCTTTCACGACCCGCAGCAAGGGAGTATCGAGCTGGGGGGCGTCGACCTTCGGCAGATGTGCCTGAAACAGCTCTATCAGCAGTCGAGTTTTGTCTTTCAGGACGTGCAACTGTTCGACGGTAGCGTGCTGGACAACCTGCGCCTGGGGAAGCCCGAGGCCAGTCTGGAGGAAGTGGTCGCGGTGTGTCGTCAGGCCTGGTGCGATGAGTTCATCCAGAGCCTGCCCGAGGGCTACGACACGCGTATCGGTGAGAACGGCCAGCGTCTGTCCGGCGGTGAGCGTCAGCGCTTGTCGATTGCCCGGGCCCTACTCAAGGATGCGCCGATCCTGTTGCTCGACGAAGCCACCGCCTCCGTGGATCCTCTGGCACAGTACGAAATCCAGCAGGGGCTGTCACGGCTGGCCCAGGGGCGCACGCTGATCATGGTCGCCCATCGCTTGAGCACGGTATGCCATGCCGACCTGATTCTGGTGTTGGAGGCGGGGCGTATCGTCGAGCGCGGTCGCCACGAGCAGCTGCTGGCCGAGGATGGCCTGTATGCTGAACTGTGGCGCCGGCAGATGGCGGGTTGAGGCGCTACTCCAGCGCGCCTTTGCGGACATCGCGGGGCAGTACTCCGTACTGCTTGCGAAAGGCCGTGCTGAAGTGACTGATGTTGCTGTAGCCGAGCATCGATGCGGTGTCGGTGACGCCATGCTGGCGCAGCAACTGTCGGGCTTTGCCCATGCGTTCGCGCTGGAATAACGCGTAGATGCTGGTATCGAACAGGGCCTTGAAGCCGCGCTTGAGCTTGAGCTGGTTGAGCCCGACTTCCCGTGCCAGTTGCTCGATGGTGGGTGGTGCGCTGAGGTCCATCAACAAGCGCTCGCGGGCGGCCAGCAGGAGCCGTTGCTCACGTTTGCAGATCTGTCCTTCCTGGTCCTGCGGAGCAAAGGCCTTGAGGTGCCAGGCGAGAAACTCCAGGGTGGCCGAATGCACCAGCAGTGGCGAGGAGGACTCGTCGCCAAGCAGGCGTTCCAGGCGCAGCGCCGCGTCCTTGATTCTCTGGTTGCCATGGGTGACCTGCAGGCAGAAGCTGCGTTCGATACTGTCCCCCAGTCGGTGGTAATCGTCACCGGCCAGTTCGCTCAGGCGTTGCGGGGTGATGCGCAGTTCGAGGTTGCGATGGGCTGGTGCGAATTCCAGCTCGAACCGCTCGGCCGGAGCGAAGCTGGTCATCAACTGGCCTTTGCCCAGGTACAGGCTCTTGTGTCCGATGCGGATGCCGACGTCGCCGTTGAGCATGCAGCTGAAATGTAGGTGCGAGCTGTCGTCGATGGTGCTGATGCTCTCGTTGTGGGTGGCCTCGAAGGACACCAGAGAGACCTCCAGGCCCGGTTGCAGCACCTGAGTGTGCACATGACAGCCGGGCGGGCCGGCTTGAGGTGTGCCCGTATTGAAGAAGGTGGAAGCGCGAAGCTGGTACATGGTCGTCCTCGCTGGCCTGCGCCCAGTCGGGCTGAGCAGAAGGAGAGGGCTCGCAGGTTTCCCTGCTTCTGGCGGTGAGACGAATCCATTCGCTATGGGCTCGAAATCCCTGCGAGCATTCAAGGCGGACTCAGGTTATTGCTAATGTTTATCATTTGCAAGTTCGGCGCACATGATCTGGCGCCATTTCTGCAGTGCTGCTCACACTTTGACGCATTGGTCAGAATTCCATGCCCATCCGCACTCCCAGTGTCCTCGGCTGACCAGCTATGACCATGTCGTTGGCCATTGCGCGGGTGTAGTAGGTGGCGTCGCTGAGGTTCTTGCCGAACACGCCGATGCTCCATTGCCTGAGGCGATAGTCGAGATTGGCGTCCCACAGGGTATAGGCGTTGTTTTCGATGTTGGCGCTAGGGTACAGGTTCGATTTGCCCTGGCGAGTCAGGCCAGTGCCGAACGTGATGCGATCAGTGACGGCCCAGTCCATGGACACCCCGAAGCTGTGCCTGGGGGTACTGGGGAACTGCTTGCCGGAGTAGTCCACTGCGCCGCGCGTGTAGTCATCGAACTGGGCTTCGACGAAAGCGGCATAGGCGTTGAGTTGCACTGATTCCACCGGGAAAAGCGTGGCGGTAAGCTCCACGCCCTTGTTGTGGGACTTGCCGGCGTTGCTGGTGAAGGTCTGGCCGCCGACGTCTTCGACGACTACCTGCTGGTCGCGCAGGCGGGTATAGAAGAGGTTCGCACCGGCTTCCCAGAGATTGTCCGGGGCGCGATAGCGGTAGCCCAGTTCGATGTAGTTACCGTATTCCGGGTCATAGGCATCGCCAGCCGCGGCTGCGTTCGTGGCATAGGTGTTGAAGCCCGAGGCCTTGTAGCCACGGGCCAGTACCAGGTAGCTGAAGTGCTGGTCGTTGGGACTGTATTCCAGGCTCAGGCGCGGCAGGACCACGGTTTCGTTCACCTTGCGGTCGTCGAAGGCTTCCAGGTTTTCGAACGGGGTATCCGGCATGCCGTCACCGTTGCCATCGAACAAGCCGCTCTGGTGGCTGCTCCAGTCCATGCGGCGGCGGTTATGCTCCAACCGCAGGCCGGCGGCCAGGCGCCAGTCCGGCTGGAAGCGCCAGCCCAACTCGCCGAAAGTCGCCGCAGTGTCGCCGTTGACCTTGGCTTTGGTATCGCTCAGATAATACGGGCTCATGTCGAAGGTATAGGGCGCATCACGACGCACATGGGAGAGGAAGCCGCCTACCAGCCAGTCCCACTTGCCCTGTTCGCCGTTCAAGCGGGCCTCGGCGCTGTACTGGCGGGTCTGCATGTCGTAGCCGGCCTCGCCGCCGAAAATCGATCGGGGCAGCCAGTAGTCCCATTCGCTCCGGTTGGCGCCAAGATTGACCACCAGTTGCGTGCCATCGGCGTAGCGCGTGCGGTATTCACCGCTGAACAGGGTGTATTCGGTGTCGTTGGTACCAGTGTCGGTGGCGTTGGATTTGTGCTTCTTGGCCAGGTCGCGGGGTGCGAAGTAGTCGTTGTCGCCGTGGGTGTTCATCTGATGCAGGGCAAAGCGCCATTCACCACCATCATCGTCCAGGTGCAGCAGCTTAATGCGGCCGAAACCGCTGCTCCAACCGACGCTGTCATGACGCCCCAGTGTCGGGTTGGCCACCATGCCGTCGTTCTGCTCGCCGCCGGCGCTGACCCGTAGCGCGGTATTTCCGGAAAGCGGCAGGTTGCCGACGACCTCGGCGCGTTGCTGGTTGTGGCTACCGTATTCGAGCCTGACCTTGCCGCCAGCATCGAACTTCGGATCGCGGGTGCGCAGGGCTACCAGGCCGCCCATGCTGTTCTGGCCATAGAGCGTGTTTTGCGGGCCGCGCAGAACCTCTATCTGTTCAAGGTCATAGAGCTGGCCGAGGACCAGGCCATTCATCGGCACACCGTCGATGTACACGCTGTTGCTGATGCTGTCGCCTTCGTCGTCGGAAAAGCCCAGGCCGCGAATGGTCAGCGACGGGGTGTGTTGGGTGAAGGTGCTGAAATATACGTTGGGTATGCGTTGGGCCACGTCGCCCAGTGTGTCCAGATGGCTGTCCTCGACCTTTTCCCCGCTCACCACGCTGACGCTGTTGGTGGTGTTGAACTCCGGGGTGTCCTGCTTGGTGGCAGTGATGACAGTGGCATCCAACTCCCGGGGGAAAGCATCGGCCGCGTGGGCGGCCTGCAGCAACGTCGAGGGGCCACAGAGCAGAAGGAGGCAGCGGGTAGCCTGGAAGAGGGGAGTGCGATCCATGAAATTCACGCCTGAATGAGATTGTCGTGAATGATACGGATTCACATTTGCGTCACTACCCGATTCAGGTCGCAAAACCCCCGATTGCAGTGTAAGTAGCGATTGGCTATGCGCCTTTGCAACTGATGGGGGCGAAAGGTGAGCCCCGTGGCTGCTGCAGCTATCGGGCCTGGGGTTGAGCAAGCGTCGAGTTTGTGGGAACTAATGGGGTTGCTTCGAGCCTGCAGCCGGCAATGAAGAAATTTAATCTCAGGTGTTGCCAGCCTTGTCCCATTAGTCCATAATCCCGGCCATCGAAAGCGCAGGGCGATGAAAACTCTGTGTAATCAATAGGTTAGAGCTTGAAAGAAAGCCAGGCCGAACAGAATTGCAGCGAACCGCAGCGCGGTTTGCCAGGTTAAAAGGCTGAGTAGCAGAGTGGTTATGCAGCGGATTGCAAATCCGTGAACGCCGGTTCGATTCCGACCTCAGCCTCCAACAGAAAAGCCCCGTAGATCAAGGTCTACGGGGCTTTTTCTTTGCCTGCTGTAAGCCCGGCGATTTCCACTATTTCAGAATCATTTCCACTATCCGCGCGTCAACGTGTCGGGCTGCCGGCGATGCGTCGGTATGCGAAAGAGGGCGACAAAAGGCCCGGACGGAGCCGGGCGAGGAGGGTGGCGTACTTGCCAGGGAGGTCAGGGGGTGGATTGCGAATTACAGGGAAAGTAGATATGAGTTCATCGTTGGAACCCGCCGAAATATCGCCAGGTAAGGCACCAAAATGAAATCGCCGTATACCCCGCCGCTTAGCAGCATCAAAGGATTGCCAGCCGCTCATGAGAGTCGTCCACTGTGGAAGGTTTTTTGGCTGATCTACCTTCCAGGGTTTCTACTCACGCTGTTCCTGTCGCACCTCCTCAAGGAGGGATTCTGGATGGCATGGGTCGCCTATCAAGTTTATGTAGCGAAGGCATCCCTTATTCAGATGGGGTTTGCCTTGCACCCTGGTCTTCTCTTGTCGTCCCTGATGCTCAGAGCAGCTCCATTCGCTGTTTTCTTTCCATGGATAATTAAGATCGCCTGGCGGTGCTCTAGAAATACCAGTAGGGAGATCTTTGGATATTCGGCGAGGGCTGCGGTGATACTTGGATTGCTCCTTGTCGCAGGGCGCTTTGTCTACGAGGCCAGTAGCATCATTCGGATCATCTTCCCGTAGCGTTCTGTGTGTCTTGCTGCTGGCTGGACTAGGGGATCGGTTCCTACTGATTAATCGCGAATGCAGTCGAAGCTGCGGGCCCCCGTGTCGCAATCGTTGCCACGGCCGTTCGAGCCGAGTTGCCCCTAAACCTTGGCGTCGTAGTGATAGAACAGACTGCCGCTGGCACGGTACGCCTCATCGCGTCACGACCAGTAGGGAGGAGCAGAAATGAAACGGCCGTACTCGATGGTGCGGCCTTGTCTGGGCATCGCTGTCTTCCCATGCCGCAAAAGCCGCACAGGGAATCCTGCTTCAAGAGTCAGCGCTGGGTGAAATGATCCGCTACCTGGGATCGATGCAGAAAATCAGGCCACCGGAGAGAACACGGCTTCGTCTCCTCGGAGCAGGCGTGCTGCCCTTGCGGCGCACACGAAAAAGCCCCGTGGGTTCGCGCCCACGGGGCTTCGGCATTCCAGTGCGGCGCTGGATTTACTTCTTGCCGCCGAGGGCACCGCCCGCCGCGCCGCCCAGGCCGGCGCCGATGGCCGCGCCGGTGCTGCCGCCGAGCTTGTTGCCGATGAGCGAGCCACCGGCGGCGCCCAGGCCGCCACCGATGGCCGCCTTGGTCTTCCTGCCTTTTTTGGCGGTGGCCGCGCTACCTGCCGCGCCGCCGACGCCGGCGCCGATCGCGGCACCGGTGCTGCCGCCCAGTTGCTGGCCGACGACGTTGCCCAGGGCGCCACCCAGGCCACCGCCGACGGCTGCCTGGGTACCGCCGCCGGCCATGGCGGCTTGGGCGAAGAGCAGGCTCAGGGCCAGGGCGGGGAGTGCTTTGCGCATATTGCTAACCTCGAGGGATGAAGGGCGGCAGGCTTGCCGCCCGGGATGGTCGATGGAGCGTCCGGATCGCAGGGCGATCCGCAATGTGAATTCGCTGGCGGTGTCAGACCGGCCGCAGCCGTTCCGGTTCCCGGGGCGGCGGAATTCTACCGGGCCCGGCGCTGCGCCGCTCGTTTCCTTGCCTGCCGCTGAATGCCGGATGCCATCCATGGTTCGCCGTGGCATACTGGCACTTTGGAATTGCGCTGCTCAAGGATGAGAGATGTCGCGCTTCGAATGGCTCGTCGTGGCCGCCGCCTGTCTTTTCATCGTCTGCTATCTGGCGGCCTATCTGCTGCTCCCATACGAAAACATCGCGCCCGGCTGGCTGCCGCTGCGCTAGGCCGCGCCGTCTAGACTGAAGGGAAAGCCCGATCGCGGAGGGGCCCGGCATGGCTGGCGTGAATCGGCGGTTGCTCTGGCACGGCTTGCTGCTGCTGTTGCTCGGCCTGCTCACCGGGCTGGTCGAGGCGCAGCTGAGCAATCCGCGCATGGCCCTGGCGGCCCACCTGGAGGGCATCCTCAATGGCCTGCTGTTGCTGGCGCTGGGGGCGATCTGGGATGAGGTGGCACTGTCGCGCAGGTGGCTGGGTGTCACTTTCTGCGCATTGCTCTACGGCGCCTATGCCAATTGGGCCTTTACGTTGCTCGCCGCGGTTTTCGGCACTGCGGCCATGTCGCCCGTCACCGCCGCTGGGCATAGCGGGGAGCCCTGGCAGGAGCTGCTGGTGACCCTTGGTTTCGTCAGCGTCGGCCTGGCGATCATCGTCGCCATCGGACTGCTGCTCTGGGGATTGCGCGGCAGGGTGGCGCGCTGAGAAGGGCGAGTGGCTGGCCGTCGCGTCCCTGCTCGGCCGGCCATGTCCTCAGCAAGAGGGCCAGGCATATTGCCATTACGCGACAGCGAAATAAACATACATCCTCGATTGCATGTATGCGAATCGCTCATACCTTGAGCTGATGCAAGTTTTCACCCGAACGATGGATAGCGGAAAGGAAAAAGCCCCGCGGCGAGGCGAGGCTTCTTCGTACTACCGATGGGGGCTGGTCCGTCAGCCTTCATGCAGTATAGAAGCGTGATGTTGCTTTGATATTGCAGGCGGTCGAGCGATACGCTCTTTCGTCAGCCAGCCCGCAGGGCAGAGGCTGTCTGCGGGCTGGCCAGCATGGAAGGTGGCAGCGACCCGTCCAGGGTGGCGATCACGGTCGCTCCGCCGCGGGCCCGCAGCAGGTTGCGAACCACGCCGACGCGCTGGCGGCTCAGGGGCAGGCGGGTTTCCGTGCCGTCGATGCCGATGCTGGCCGAATAGGCGTCCCAGCGCAGGTTGCTGACCAGGCTGCGGCGCACCAGGTGGCTGCGATGGATGCGGATGAACTCCTCCGCGAACTCGATTTCCAGAGCCTTCAGGGTGGCGTCGAAATGGATGCGTCCCTTGGCGGTGAAGGCCGTCACATACTTTTCTTCCGCACTGAAATGCGTGATGTCCTTGGTTTCGATGACGACCAGGGACCTGCCCACGCGGGTGGCAATACGTTGCCTCATCGGACCTCTCCTGTTTGGCGTTTCGTGATCCACTGAACGTCAAAGTCTTGTACCGATGATGGCTCTGTGCTGGCTTTTCGACGGTTATGTGATTGGGTTCACGCTGCTCGGCTGTCCAGGGAAGGTGGCGGAAGAAAAAGCGGCCGCATCCGGGGTAATGCGGCCCAAGACGGAGTCGGCTTCCCTTCCGCCCCGTGGGTGGGCAGCTTATGCGACAGGGGAGATGGCAAAAAGCCGGTAATTCCGACTAGTCCCTTGTGCAGGGCGCCCGGAAAGAAGGGAATCGGCTGTGCCATCAAGCGCTTACGCCCGTGGTCCCGGCTTTACCGCAACGAGTCGACTCGGTATAGTCTCGGCCCTTCCACATTGCCCGGTGGCCGCGCTCTTCCGGCCTCGGCAATGCCCGCCCGGCTCGGATGGTGAAATTGGTAGACACAGCGCACTTAAAATGCGCCGGCCTCACGGTCTTGCGGGTTCGAGTCCCGCTCCGAGCACCAGAATCCCCCCTCTGCATTCCCAGCTTCCCAATTCGGCAGCGTGACAATCGGCCGCGCCGCCGATGCCTGCCGCCGCGTCATCCGCCGGCTTGCGCACGGGGCCTGCGCTTGACCATTGGTCAGAATGCAACTCGCTGAAATCTTTGAGAAATATTGTTGTCCTAGGGTGCTCGCACTTTGTCATGAGGACCTGACGTGCAACGTGCAGCCCGCAACATCCGCAAGGTGCTGGACTCGGTAGCCAGCAACAACGAAGCCACTGCCATCGAAGTGATGCGCGCCGTGGAGCAAGTGCCCGACGAACTGCTGCGCCAGCGGTTGCTCAAGGCCATCCACCACCTGAACCAGGATGCAGCCGAATTGCGCGCCCTGCGCGACGAGGTCACCGGCGCGGACATTCGCCTGGCCTGAGGCCGGGTAGCCGGGGGAGCCGGCCTGCTCCGGGGCTGTCCAGCCTCGCCCGTCGGGCGAGAAAGCCGGGGCAGGAGCCTGTGCGGGGTTTCCGAAAAGCCTGAATGACGGCGGCCTGCTGCCGCCTCAGCGATGACTCCACGTTAGCCAGCCGGCATGGCGCCTGCGCGGGGCCGCCTGCGGCTGCGCCTGGGGTGCCGGCGCCTCGTGGGAGTGGGCCTGGGGCTCGCTGCGCGAATGCAGCCGGGCCCGGCGCATGGGCACGCGCAGGAAGGCCCACAGGGTGACGCCCGCCAGCAGCAGCCAGCCGAAAATCATGAGTGTGACGAACGTGCCAGGATTCATGCTGAAACTCCTCGCCCCCACACGAAGGATAGACCACGCCGGCGCGCTTGCCGGCGGCTGTCAATGGAGTAGGGAATGGCTTGCCGGGTTCACATTGTTTCTGGTATCTGTATGTATGTACAGTATTCCGAGGATGCCCCGTCATGTCTCATACCGCTTTCCTTCCTGCCGCCGCCGATCCGTCGGCGTTCCTTCAGGCGCAGCCGCGGTCGCTGGATGACCTGCTCGAGCTGCACACCCCCCATACCTACATAGTCCGCGCACATGGCGATGGTATGACCGGCGCCGGCATCCACGACAACGACCTGCTGGTGGTGGACCGCGCCTGCCTGGCCAGCTCCGGCGAGGTGGTGGTGGCCGCGGTGAACGGCGAGCCGCTGATCCGCCGCCTGGACATCATCGATGGCGGCTACGCGCTGCTGCCGGCCAACGACCGCTACCCGCCGATCCGCATCGGCGAGGGCGACGAACTGGCGATCTGGGGCGTGGTGCGCTGGAACCTGCACCGCCTGGCCAGCTGAGCCACTAGCGGAAATCGCGGCTGGGCACGTCCAGGCCGCTGAGCAGGGGCGTCAGGTCGACCAGTTGCTCGGCGATCACGTGGCGCACGCCGCTCTCGCTTTCCAGCCGGCCGCGCACCTGCAGCAGTTGCGCTTGCAGGAAGACGCGGCGCTGGCGCTCGGCCAGGTCGCGCCAGACCACCACGTTGACCAGGCCGAACTCGTCTTCCAGGGTGACGAAGGTAACGCCGCTGGCGGTCTGCGGCCGCTGCCGGCCGATGACCAGCCCGGCGACGCTGACCGGCCGGCCGTGCTCCAGGCCGGGCAACTCGCGGGAGCTGCGGCAGCGCAGCGCCTTCAACTGGCCGCGCAGCAGGTTCAGCGGGTGCGGGCCGAGGGTGGTGCCCAGGCTGGCGTAGTCGGTGAGCATTTCTTCGCCCAGGCTGGGCAGCGGCAGGCTCACCGCGGTCTCCGTCATCACATCCTGGCCGGCGAACAGCGGTAGCTGCGGCTCCACCCCGGCCACGGCCCAGCGCGCCCGGTGGCGGTGCCCGGCCAAGCCGCGCAGGGCGCCGGCGTCGGCCAGGCGTTCGCGGGCCGCGGCGTCCAGACCGGCCCGGTAGCTGAGGTCCTCGACGCTTTCGAAGGCCCGTCGCCCGCGGGCCTGGACGATGCGCAGGGCCAGCTCCTCGCGGAAGCCGCGGACCATGCGCAGCCCCAGGCGGATCGCCGGCTGTGCCTCGCCCTTGTCCTCCAGGCCGCAGTCCCAGTGGCTGTAGCGCACGTCCACCGGGCGCACCTCGACGCCGTGGCGGCGGGCATCCTGCAGGACCTGGTCGGGGCTGTAGAAACCCATCGGCCAACTGTTGACCAGGGCGCAGGCGAAGGCTGCCGGCTCGTGGCATTTCAGCCAACTGCTGGCATAGGTGAGCAGGGCGAAACTGGCGGCGTGGGACTCGGGGAAGCCGTAGCTGCCGAAGCCTTTGATCTGTTCGAAGATGCGCGCGGCGAATTCGGCGGTATAGCCATTCTTCAACATGCCTGCGGTCAGGCGCAGGCGGTGTTTTTCCAGGCCGCCGTGGCGTTTCCAGGCGGCCATGGAGCGGCGCAGGTCGTCGGCTTCGCCGGCGGTGTAGTCGGCGGCCACCACCGCGACCTCCATGACCTGTTCCTGGAACAGCGGCACGCCCAGGGTGCGGCGGAACACCTGTTCCAGGGCCGGCGAGGGATAGGTGATCGGCTCCTCTCCATTACGCCGTCGCAGGTAGGGGTGGACCATGTCGCCCTGTATCGGGCCCGGACGGACGATGGCGACCTCGATCACCAGGTCGTAGAAGGTCTTCGGCCGTAGCCGCGGCAGCATGGCCATCTGTGCGCGGGACTCGATCTGGAACACGCCTATGGCGTCGGCGCGGCTGATCATTTCGTAGGTGGCCGCGTCTTCCGGGGGGATGTTGGCAATGCTCATCGGCGTGCCGCGCAGTCGATGCACCAGGTCGAAACAGCGGCGCAAGGCACTGAGCATCCCGAGGGCGAGTACGTCGACCTTGAGCAGCTTCACTGCGTCGATATCGTCCTTGTCCCACTGGATCACGGTGCGTTCGGGCATGGACGCGTTCTCGACCGGGACCAGGCTGGTCAATGGCTGCTCGGAAATGACGAAGCCGCCGGGATGTTGCGACAGGTGGCGGGGAAAGCCGATCAGCTCGGCGGTGAGCGCCAGCACCCTGCGCATGACCGGGCTCTGTGGATCGAAGCCCGCTTCGCGCAGTTGCTCTTCGGGTGGCGTTTGCTCGCTCCAGCGCCCGCAGCATCCGGCCAGGGCGTCCACCTGGTCGGGCGGCAAGCCCAGGGCCTTGGCTATGTCGCGCATGGCGCCTGCGCCGCGGTAGCTGCTGACCACGGCGGTCAGGGCTGCACGCTGGCGGCCATAGCGACGGAAGACGTACTGGATGACCTCTTCGCGCCGCTCGTGCTCGAAGTCGACGTCGATGTCCGGCGGCTCGTTGCGTTCGCGGGAGATGAAGCGGCCGAAAAGCAGCTTGCTGCGCGATGGGTCCAGTTCGGTGATGCCCAGGGCGAAGCACACCGCGGAGTTGGCAGCCGAGCCACGTCCCTGGCAGAGAATGCCCTGGCTGCGGGCGAACTGGACGATGTCGTGGACCGTGAGGAAGTAGTTCTCGTACTCCAGTTCGGCGATCAGCAGCAGTTCCTTGCCGATGCGTTTGAGCACCTTCTTCCGCGCCCCCTCAGGCCAGCGCCTGCGGATGCCGGCATAGGTCATCTGGCACAGCCAGGACTTCGGCGTATGCCCCTCGGGCACCAGTTCGCGGGGATACTGGTAGCGCAGTTGCTCGAAATCGAAACTGCAGCGCCCCGCGATCCGCAACGTCTCCTCCAGCAACGGCGCCGGATACAACTCGGCCAACACTTCCCGCGGGCGCAGGTGGCGTTCGCCGTTGGGAAACAGGTAGGCGCCGGCCTCGCTGACCGGCAGGTGCTGACGGATGGCCGTCATGCAGTCCTGCAGGGCGCGGCGGCCGCGGCTGTGCATGTGCACATCGCCGCAGGCCACGGCGGCGATGCCGTGGCGGGTGGCCTGGGCCAGCAGGGCTTGCAGGCGAGCGCCGTCGTCCGCGCCGCGGTGCAGCTCGACGCCTAGCCAGAGGCGTTGCGGGAAGCGTTCGCGCAGCCAGGTTCCGTCGGTATCCGTTGGTGCGTCGGGCAGCCAGATCGCCAACAGGCCTTCCAGTTCGGCTTCCAGGTCTTCGCGCAACAGGCGGTAGCTGCCCTTGTCGGCCCGGCGCCGGGCGTGGGTGATGAGCCGGCAGAGGTTCTGGTAGCCGGCGAGGTTCTCGGCCAGCAGCACCAGCTTGGGGCCGGCCTCGATACGCATTTCGCTGCCGACGATCAGCGCCAGCTTGCATTCCTTCGCCGCCTGCCAGGCGCGGACGATACCGGCCAGGCTGCATTCGTCGGTGATCGCCAGGGCGCGGTAGCCCAGGCGCGCGGCGCGTTCGAAGAGCTCGCTGGCGCTGGAGGCGCCGCGCTGGAAACTGAAGTTCGACAGGCAATGCAGCTCGGCGTAGTCGGGAGTCATGCGAACCAGCCATGGATCAGCCACGGCCCCTCGCTGCCGACCTCGCGGTAGACCCAGGCCTGCTGGCCGGCGCGGGTCTGCACCCGGTAGTAGTCGCGGCGCAGGTCGGTGCCGTCCCACCAGCCGGACTCGATGCGCTCCGGCCCGGCGAGCACCCTGGGCAGGCTTTCACGCAGCGCCTGTGGCTGCAACAGCAGCCACCCGGGACGCGGCCCGCAGGGCGGCAAGGGCAGGGCGCGCGGGCTTTCCCGGGGTTGCCAGGCCTGCTCCGGGCGGTGCTCGGCGAGGGCGCCCAGGCCATGCACGGCCTCGTCGCCGAGGCGGGCGCGCAGGCGTTCGCGCAACTGCTCCCAGGGCTGCGTCTGCTGGGGGCGCTCGTCGAACAGCTGGCGCCGTTCGGGGGCGAAGGGTGGCAGGTCGTCGGCCTGCAGGCGCACGGCGTGTACCGCGGCGGGCAACTGCAAATGTTCCAGGCGGCCGCGGCTCAGCTCGAAGAGCATGGCCGGCTCGCGTTCGGCGCTGAGCAGGCCGACCGGCATGCAGGTGTCGCCGCGGCCGTGGTGCTCCAGGTACAGCTCGAAGCGCTGCACGCCGCTGTCGCGCCCGGCGAGGAAGGCGGCGAGGTCGCCGGTCAGGCGACGCAGGGGGAAGAGCAGGGCCTGGGTCGATTCGACGTCGAAGTTCAGCTCGATGCGGCTTTCGAAGCGCTCCGGCGGTTGGTAGAAGTCCAGGGCCAGTGGCCGCTGGCCGAGCAGGCTGTCGACCTGCCGCAGCAGTTCCGCCGGAAAGCGCCGGGCCAGGCCATCGCGGGGCAGGGCGAGCAGTTGCTGCAGGCTGCGCAGGCCCATGCGCGCCAGGCTGGCCACGCTTTCCCGGGGCAGCCCGCAGCGCTCCAGGGGCAGGCGGCCGAGGGCGCTGCGCAGGGCTTGCGGCCGTTCCACCAGCAGGCCGTCGCCGACGTTGACCAGTACCCGCGCGGCGGCGGGATTGGGCGCCACGCCGATGCGGTGGCTGAAGCCCAGGGCCCGCAGTTCCTCGCGCAGGCGGGCCTCGAAGCGCGGCCAGGGGCCGAACAGCGCCAGGCTGGAGGCGACCTCCAGCAGCAGCGCGCGCGGGTAATGCTGGCTGACCTGGGAGCTGAAGCCGTAGGCCCAGGCGGCGAGCAGGTCCTGGCTGCGCTGGATGGCCGCCTGGTCGTACTCGGCGCAGTCGAAATCGCGGCACAGGGCGCGCGCCGCGGTCAGCGACAGGCCGGGGCGCAGGCCGAGCCGGCGGGCCGCCGGGTTGACCGCCTGCAGCACGCGCCGCTGCGGCTGGCCGGCGAGCAGGGCGAGGGGCGCCTCGGGATCGCTGCGCTGGCGCAGGGCGGCGTCCATGGCCAGCTGTGGCAGGAGAATGCAGGCCCAGAGCATGGCGACCTCAGTTCAGGGCAGCCAGCGGCAGGGGGCTGGCCGGGGCGAGGCCGCCACGGCACTTGAGCACCCGCAGCTGTGCCGGGCGGGCCTCGAGGGCCAGGCGCAGGGCCGCCGGCGAGGGGTTGAGCGCCTCGCGCAGCGGGCGAAAGGCGAAGGCCAGCGTCTGGCCGCTTTCTGCCGCCACCTGCAGGCGGCGCAGGGCGCGGTCGTCGGCCTGCTGCGGCCAGCACAGCACGGCGCCGCAGCAACCCGAACGCAGGCATTGCTCGGTCGCCCAGAGCGCATCGCGGCCACGGGCCTCGACCCACACCAGGTGCTGCAAGTCGACGCCGGCCGCCAGCCAGGCGCGGGGGTAGGGAATGTGCGGCGGCGCCACCAGCACCATGCGCTCGCCGGCGCGGCTCAAACGCGCCAGGGTCGGCCAGAGCAGCTGCAGCTCACCAATGCCCTCGGCGCCATGGAGGATCTCGCTCAGCGCCGACTCCGGCCAGCCGCCGCCGGGCAGCAGGGCGTCCAGACGGGCGTGGCCGGTGGGCTGGGCCGCACTGGGCGCGGTGCCGGCCTGGCCTTTCCAGACGCGTCGCTGGTCGAGCAGCGCGCCCAGGTCTACGGCGAGGCCCATGGTCGGCACCGGTGGTGGGGAAGGCAGAAGCGACGCAAGATGGAATCTCAATATACTGTATGTAAATACAGTGTCCGGTCTCGTCCCTATCCGGTCAATACGGCCGGATAGGGACGCCGCGACGATCCGCCGGAAGGCTGAGACAGGTCAGCCCGGGGCGTGGCGGTGTCCTTCAGAGTGTGTAGGTCGAGGCCGACAGACGGTCGCCGAGGGCAGCCGGTGCTGACTTTTTGCCAGTATCGGCCGAACTTGCCGGCGCCGCGGCGGTCTGACTAGCCGTTGCCCATCTCCCGACGGGCCTGCGCCTCCGCTGGCGGGCGCGCAGCGTGGGCATTGTAAGCCGCACGCGGGCTCATTAGACTGCGCGCCATTCACACCCTCGTTCATGTCGAAGGACTTCCATGATCAAGAAATGTCTGTTCCCGGCTGCCGGCTACGGCACCCGCTTCCTCCCTGCCACCAAGGCCATGCCCAAGGAAATGCTGCCGATCGTCAACAAGCCGCTGATCCAGTACGGCGTCGAAGAGGCGCTGGAAGCCGGGCTGTCGGAGATCGGCATCGTCACCGGCCGCGGCAAGCGTTCGCTGGAAGACCATTTCGACATCAGCTACGAGCTGGAAACCCAGATCCGCAACACCGACAAGGAAAAGTACCTGGTCGGTATCCGCCGCCTGATCGACGAGTGCACCTTCTCCTACACCCGTCAGATCGAGATGAAGGGCCTGGGCCACGCCATCCTCACCGGCCGCCCGCTGATCGGCGACGAACCCTTCGCCGTGGTCCTGGCCGACGACCTCTGCCTGAACCTGGAGGGCGACAGCGTCCTGAAGCAGATGGTCAAGCTGTACAACCAGTTCCGCTGCTCCATCGTGGCCATCCAGGAAGTGCCGCCGGAAGAGACCAACAAGTACGGCGTGATCGCCGGCGAGATGATCCGCGACGACATCTACCGCGTGAACAACATGGTCGAGAAGCCCAAGCCGGAAGAAGCGCCGTCGAACCTGGCGATCATCGGCCGCTACATCCTGACCCCGGACATCTTCGAGCTGATCGAGCAGACCGAGCCGGGCAAGGGTGGCGAGATCCAGATCACCGACGCCCTGATGAAGCAGGCCCAGGACGGCTGCGTGCTGGCCTACAAGTTCAAGGGCAAGCGCTTCGACTGCGGTAGCGCCGAGGGCTACATCGAGGCGACCAACTTCTGCTACGAGAACCTCTACAAGACCGGCAAGGCCTGGTAACCCCAGCGCGTTCCCGGTCCGTCGAAGAAGCCACCCGCGGGTGGCTTCTTCGTTTCCGGCGCCCGCATGATCCACATGCTTTTCGTAGGAGCGAGGGGGACGCCTGGTTCTTGCTCGCGAACGCTCCTTCCGGTACGTGGGCGGTTCGCGAGCAAGCTCGCCCTACAAAAAACGCTGCAAAGCTATAGCGCCTGGGGAATCGGCATGTCTTCCGAGCCCGGCCCCAGGGGTTGGCCGTAGCTGAACTCGACGTAATTGCCTGCTGGGTCCCTGAGGCCGCAGTAATAGCCAACAGGGTATGGCTCCTGGCGCGGCGCCCAGATCAGGCAGCCGGCGCGTTCGGCCTCGGCGGCGATGGCGTCGACCTTCTCGTGGCTGTCCACCGCGAAGCCGAAATGGCTGTAGTCGTCGCTGGCCAGGTGGCGGGCCTCGCCGCCCGGCATGATGACGAAGATGAACTGGTGCTCCTTGCCCGGCTCGGCCATCCACACGATGCGCGAGCCCTTGCCCTCGCGCTGGTGGATCACGCGCATGCCGCAGAAGCGTTCGTAGAAGGCGATGCAGGCCTCCAGGTCCGGTACGTGCAGGGCCAGGTGGGTCAGGGTCGGGCGCATGGCGGCTTCCTCCTGTGGGCTCTGCTGGCAGGATAGGCCAGCGGCGATGAGGTATGCTGCCGGGCATCTGCCAGTGGAGAACGACGATGGCTTTCGATTTCGACCTGTTCGTGATTGGCGCGGGTTCCGGCGGCGTGCGTGCCGCGCGGTTCGCCGCGGGGTTCGGCGCGCGCGTGGCGGTGGCCGAGAGCCGCTACCTGGGCGGCACCTGCGTGAACGTCGGCTGCGTGCCGAAGAAGCTGCTGGTGTACGGCGCGCACTTCCACGAGGACTTCGAGCAGGCCGCCGGCTTCGGCTGGAGCCTGGGCGAAGCGCGCTTCGACTGGCCGACCCTGATCGCCAACAAGAACCGCGAGATCCACCGCCTCAACGGCATCTACCGCAACCTGCTGGTGAACAGCGGGGTGAGCCTGCTCGAAGGCCACGCGCGCCTGGTCGACGCCCACACCGTGGAAGTCGATGGCCAGCGCTTGCGCGCCGCCAACATCCTCATCGCCACCGGCGGCTGGCCCCAGGTGCCGGACATCCCCGGCAAGGAGCACGTCATCACCTCCCAGGAGGCCTTCTTCCTGCCGCAATTGCCGCGCCGGGTGCTGGTGGTGGGCGGCGGCTACATCGCCGTGGAGTTCGCCTCCATCTTCCACGGCCTGGGCGCGCAGACCAGCCTGCTGTACCGCCGCGAACTGTTCCTGCGCGGCTTCGACCGCAGCGTGCGCGAGCACCTGCGCGACGAACTGACGAAGAAGGGCCTGGACCTGCAGTTCAACGCCGACATCGCGCGCATCGACAAGCAGGCCGACGGCAGCCTGCTGGCGACTCTCAAGGACGGTCGCCTGCTGGAGGCCGACTGCGTGTTCTACGCCACCGGCCGCCGGCCGATGCTCGATGGCCTGGGGCTGGAGAACGTCGATGTAGCCTTGAACGACAAGGGCTTCGTCAAGGTCGACGAGGCCTACCGCACCAGCGAGCCGTCGATCCGCGCCATCGGCGACGTCATCGGCCGCGTGCAGCTGACGCCGGTGGCCCTGGCCGAGGGCATGGCCGTGGCGCGCCACCTGTTCCGCCCCGAGGAATACCGGCCGGTGGACTACAAGCTGATCCCCACGGCGGTGTTCAGCCTGCCGAACATCGGCACCGTCGGCCTCACCGAGGACGAGGCGCGCGCCGCCGGGCACCGCGTCAAGCTGTTCGAGAGCCGCTTCCGCGCGCTCAAGCTGACCCTTACCGAATCCCAGGAAAAGACCCTGATGAAGCTGATCGTCGACGCCGACAGCGACCAGGTGCTGGGCTGCCACATGGTCGGCCCGGAGGCCGGCGAGATCCTCCAGGGCATCGCCGTGGCGCTCAAGGCCGGGGCCACCAAGCGCGTGTTCGACGAGACCATCGGCATCCACCCGACGGCGGCCGAGGAGTTCGTCACCATGCGTTCGCCGGTGGCCTGACTTCGCGGGGCACCAACCTGGAGGAGCGGACCCTGCCCGCGATTCGCGCGCAGGGCGCGCTCCTACAGGCAAATATGGCACTCCGTAGGATGGGTTGAGCGAAGCGATACCCATCGCCGTGGCCGCATGGGTTTCGCCAAGGCTCAACCCATCCTGCGAAAAGCGCCTCGGCTCAGCGCGACTGCGCCACCTGCGCCGCCGCTGCGCTTTCCTGCTGGCGCTTGGCGTAGCGCTGGGCCAGCACCGCGCAGACCATCAGCTGGATCTGGTGGAAGAGCATCAGCGGCAGCAGGATCACGCCGATGCTGCCGGTGGCGAACAGCACCTGGGCCATGGGCACGCCGGTGGCCAGGCTCTTCTTCGAGCCGCAGAAGACGATGGTGATCTCGTCCTCCTTGTTGAAGCCCAGGCGGCGGCTGAGTTGGTTGGTGGCCAGCAGCGCCAGGGCCAGCAGGATGCAGCACACCACCACCAGGCCGGCCAGCGCGGTCAGCGGCACCTGGTGCCACAGGCCCTGGATCACCGCGGCGCTGAAGGCGGTGTAGACCACCAGCAGGATCGAGCCCTGGTCGACGTAGCGCAGCACCGGCTTGTGCCGGTCCACCCAGCCGCCGATCACGCCGCGCAGGGCCTGGCCGGCGATGAAGGGCACCAGCAGTTGCAGGGTGATCTTGCCGATGGCATCGAGGGTGGAGACGCCGGTGTCGCCATGCACGCCCAGCAGCAGCTGGACCAGCAGCGGGGTGAGGAAGATGCCGATCAGGCTGGACGCCGAGGCGCTGCACACCGCCGCCGGGATGTTGCCGCGGGCCAGCGAGGTGAAGGCGATGGACGACTGCACGGTGGCCGGCAGGGCGCACAGGTACAGCAGGCCCAGGTACAGGTCCGGGGTCACCAGCGGCGAGAGCACCGGCTTGAGCGCCAGGCCGAGGATCGGGAAGAGGATGAAGGTGCAGGCGAACACCAGCAGGTGCAGGCGCCAGTGGGTGGCGCCGGCGATGATGGCCTGGCGCGACAGCTTGGCGCCGTGCAGGAAGAACAGCAGGCCGATGGCCAGGTTGGTGATCCAGCCGAAGGCGGTGGCCACCTGCCCCTGGCAAGGCAGCAGGCTGGCGATGGCCACGGTGGCGACCAGAGCCAGGGTGAAGTTGTCGGGGAGCAGACGTGGGCGAGCCATGGCGATCATCTCGGGCAAGGTACGAAGAATGCGGTCGCCGCCTCTGACGGACGGACGACGGTTCCGACTCTATGCCCGCGGTGGCCTTCCGGCTAACGCGAGAAAGCCAGCCTGTATCGCTGAACGGACAGATCGCTCCGTCAGCAGCCGCTGAACGCCAATTCCACCGCCGCCACGCTGACCAGCGAGCGCATGCGCTCGGCCATCACCTCGCCACGCTGCTCCGGCATGCCCGCGATGCGCAGGTCCACCTGCAGCCATTCCCCCGCCTGCACGGCATGCACCTCGGCCGGCAGCCAGCCCTGCAGGGCGAACAGGTTCAGCAGCTTGCACAGCACGTCGGCGTCGGCTTCGGCGCGGATGGCGAAGTGCGCCTGGCGCGCCATATCGGCCGGGCGGCGGGTCCAGCCGTCGGGGCGCTCGGCGGGGGCGGCGTCGAGCAGGCTGGCGGGCAGGGCGGCGGTGCTGTTGGGCAGGGAAACGGCTTGGTTCATGGCGGGTGACCGGCAAGGCTGGGAGGTGGCTCATTGTCGGTGGCCCGGCCGGGTTTTGCTTTGCGGAATGGGCGCCAAGGTCGGCGATTTGGGAATAGACTATGCGTTATTTTATGGATTGGAGAATAAATCATGCCGATCGAGCTGGATGCCTATGACAAGCGCATCCTCGCCCTGCTGCAGGAGGAGGCGACCCTCTCCACGGCCGAGATAGCCGAGCGCATCGGCCTGTCGCAATCCCCGTGCTGGCGGCGTATCCAGCGTCTGAAGGAAGAGGGCGTGATCCGCCGCCAGGTGACCCTGCTGGACCGCAAGAAGATCGGCCTGAACGCGCAGATCTTCGCCCAGGTGAAGCTGAACACCCACGGCCGCAACAACCTCACCGAGTTCGCCGCGGCCATCCGCGAGTTCCCCGAGGTGCTGGAATGCCATGTGCTGATGGGCGCGGTGGATTTCATGCTGCGCATCGTCACCGAGGACATCGAGGCCTATGAGCGCTTCTTCTTCGAGCGCCTGTCGCAGGTGCCGGGCATCCAGGAGATCAACTCCATAGTCGCGCTGTCGGAGATCAAGTCGACCACCAGCCTGCCGCTGCCGGGACGCTGACGGGAGGAGGGCGCCGGCCTGGCCGGCGCCCGCGGGCGGGCTCAGGCGCCGCCGAGGAAGTCCATCTTGCCCAGCTCCACGCCGTTGTGGCGGAGGATGGCGTAGGTGGTGGTGACGTGGAAGTAGAAGTTGGCGTTGGCGAAGCCGAGCAGGAAGTCCAGACCCTTGAACTGCAGCTCGCGGCTCGGCGTCTTGATGTGGATGTCGCGGGTTTCGGCGCCTTCGAACTGCTCGGGCTTGAAGCCCTTGAGGTAGTCGACGGTCTTCGCGATGCGCGCCTGCAGCTCGGCGAAGCTCTGTTCGTCGTCGGCGTAGCTGGGAATCTCCACGCCGGCCAGGCGGGCGGCGCAGCCCTTGGCGGCGTCGCTGGCGATCTGCACCTGGCGCGCCAGCGGGAACATGTCCGGGGCCAGGCGGGCGTTCAGCAGCACCGTCGGCTCGATGGACCTGGCCTGGGCATGGGCTTCGGCCTTGGCCAGGATGGCCGAGAGGTTGCCGAGCATGCGGATGAACACCGGAACGGAAATCTGGTAGATCGACAGGGACATGCGAGGTACTCCAGACAGGGAAAATGAGGCCTGCGCGACAGGGCGCACCCGCTGAGTCTACTGCCGGGCGCGGCGGCCGTCGCCTGGCTTTCAGCGCCCGGCGACGCTGCCCGCGCTGCCGCAGCCCTGCAGGTCGATCTTGCCCACGTAAGGGTTGCCCCAGCCCATCACGCAGCCGACCATCTGGTTGCGCTGGCGCTCCCAGGTTTCCACCGGGTACTGCTTGCTCCAGGCCTGGTACAGCTGGCGGTCCTGCTTGGACAGCCTCAGGCCGTAGCGGTCGCTCATGTAGAAGTAGGTGCGGGCGATCATCCCGCGGATCTGCGGGCGCGGCATGGCCTTCTTCGCCTTGAAGTCGATGACCATCGGGCAGGCGCCATACTGCGGCGCCTGCTGCGGCAGCCAGCCGTAGCCGAAGTTGTTGCGGTCGCCGTTGACCTCGCCGATGCTCGGCACCAGGTTGAACAGGTCGGCCTCGGCGCGCTGGTACACCGGGTCGTGCCGCGAGCAGTTGCTGCGCCCGCCGCTCTGCCAGCACTGGCGCTGGTGGCCGATGACCCAGGCCGGGACTATGTGCTCCCACTCGATGCGCCCGGCGCGCTTGGCGTTCTTGCGCGGTACGTAGCCGCAACTGGCCAGGTCGACGCGGTTGCCCTTGTAGCGGCAGCCGCAATAGAACTCCACCGACTGGCGGGCATAGAGCTTCCAGCCGATCTTCTTGGCTTCCTGGAAGGTGCGCGGGGCGGCGGCGGAGGCGGCCAGGGGCAAGGCCGCGAGCAGGAGGAATAGTGCTTGGCGACGAATATTCATCAGAAACTTCTTTCAGAAATCGTCGCATCTTACTGATATGAAACGATCTGCCAATCGTGGCAATCGAATGGCAAGGAACAGGTGCGTAGGAAACTGGAGTTGTTAGACTGGGAACATTTCCAGCCTAACCGGAGGTTCAGCCAGCATGACCAGCATGAAGAGCCGAGCGCTTTGCGGCCTGCTCGCCAGCCTGGTGGCCGGGGTGGCGCTGGCCGGCCAGCCGCCGGTGCGCAGCATCGAGCGCATCTACGTCAGCCCCGGTGCCAGCGGCAGCATCGACAGCTCGTCGAGCGTGCAGCGCTATGACGGCTATGGTGGCGTCCAGGTTCCGCGCAGCTACGAACAGGGCTCCAGCCGGGTGATCATCGACAACAGCGGCGGCGGTACCAACGGTGGCATCCGCCAGAGCATCGAATACCCCAATGGCGTGCAGTTCGACGTCACCCCGGGGACGACGCGCTCCAACGGGCAGCGGCAGTCGTATCCCTGAGGGCGTGGTGTTCGTGAGGCATGGCCGGCCTGGCGGCCGGATCGCGGATGAATCCGCTCCTACTCGCTGGCCGCACCGAGGTGCCTTTCGTAGGATGGGTTGAGCTTGCGAAACCCATGCGGTCGCGGTGATGGGTATCGCTTCGCTCAACACCATCCTACGAAAAGCCAGGTTCGCTCATGCGGAGTGGGTCCGGTGCAGGACTACCGGAACGACGGTCCCTGCCCGCGATTCGCGCGCAGGGCGCGCTCCTACAGGGGGAGGGTGCGGGGTTACCTGTAGGACAACTGTCTTGCCGGCTGCGCCGAGATGCTTTTCGTAGGATGGGTTGAGCTTGCGAAACCCATGCGGTCAGGTTCGCTCATACGGAGTGGGCCCGGTGCAGGACTACCGTAGCGGGCCCTGCCCGCGATTCGCGCGCAGGGCGCGCTCCTACAGGGGGAGGGTGCGGGGTTATCTGTAGGACAACTGTCTTGCCGGCTGTGCCGAGATGCTTTTCGTAGGATGGGTTGAGCTTGCGAAACCCATGCGGTGGTGGTGATGGGTATCGCTTCGCTCAACCCATCCTACGGGGTTACGTCGCGATCACGCGTGCTATGTGGGATGGTGTAGGAGCGGACTCCGTCCGCGATTCGCGCGCAGGGCGCGCTCCTACAAGGGCTCGGTGTTACGAAGGCTCAGGACTCCTTGCGCACCAGGCGCGACTTGCTCAGCCCGCCCTTGCAGTAGAAGGGGCCGGTGTCGCCGCGCAGGTGGTAGAGGGTGGCGAGGAAGGCGGAACTGGTGCGGCCGACGGAGAGGCTGCGAAGTTTGTGGTAGGCCCACAGCCAGTCCTTGGGGAGCGTCTTGCTCATGGACTCGTCCTTGATTCAGCGTGCTGGTGCGAAACTGCCCCAAGGACATTAGTGGCCGAACCCCTTGTGCGCAAGTCCGGCCGCTCTGCGGCAAGCCTTTGCGGCCTTTTGCCATCTCCGCGGAGGGGTTGGCCTCAGGCCCCCGCCGCCTCGCTGTGGGCCTCCTCCACGTATTCCTTCAGCCAGCGCAGCACCTGCACCGCCTCCCAGCGCGTGGGGTCGAACATGGCGTAGGCCTGGCCCTGGTAGCCCACCACGTCCAGCGGGCGGTGGTAGCCGGCGCGCTGCAGCAGCGCCTCGATCTCGGCGAAGCAGGTGTTGAAGTGGGTGCGCGAGAAGGGCGTCTTGCCCTCGGTGACCAGGCCCTCGAGATGCAACTCGGCGACCGCTTCGCTGACTTCCTCCACGCCCATGTGGTTCACGGTGTATTTCATCTGGCGGATGTCCACCATCGCTTTCGCTCCTGTTCGGGTCCTTGCCTGCCACCTGTTGCCAGGGTGCCTTTCGTCGATGACAGAAGCATAATCGAAAAATACTGTATGCATGAACAGTATTTTGTGGCTACCATGGTTTCGCTGGCTCACAGAATCCATGGCTGCCGCGAAACCGGGCCCCGCCCCGCGGCGACGACGAAGAAGAGGAACGCGTGATGAAGCAAGTCAAAGCCCTGCTGGTGCTCGCCCTCCTGGCCCTGCTCGGTGGCTGTGCCCAGCCGCCGGCGGAAGGCCCCAAGGCCAATGGCGCCTACCTGGTGATCGACGGCCGCGAGGCCTGGGCGGTGCTGGTGGCCGACGGCAAGCGCGTGGAGGAACACGGCATCGTGCGCGACGCCATCCGCGTGCCGCGCTCGCGCTCGGCGATGGTGGCCAGCTATGTGATCGACACGCCCAACTGCGGGCGCCTGCAGACGCTGACCGAGGTGTACGACGACGGCACCGGCGCCACCCGCCTGCTGAGCGTGGGCGAGGAGGGCGGCGACCTGTCCGCCTGCCGCATCCGCGACGACCTCAGCCGTGCCTGGACGGCGCTGGATTATTCCGGCTGAGCCCGAGTTTCTTCACGAAATTTTCACGCGCGTGGGGCGATGGTAGGCACATTGCTAAAGGACTAGCGCCCCAATAAAGAACCCGCCATCGGCGGGTTTTTTATTGCCCGCGATTCCTCTGCGGCGAAAGGCCGGCTCGCGGCGGCGCGGCGGGCGGGCTAAGGTTGCCTGGCGGGTCCGTTTCACGGACTTCTTCAGACGAGGTGCAGCATGCTCGCCAGCCAGATGACCAGGGCCCTGTGGCAGGCCCTGGAAGAGAACGCGGCCCTGCCCGCGTCCCTGTCCTTCCAGGCCGAGGGCGGGCTGCCCTCGACCTTCGCCGTCACCGACCTCGCTGGCGCCTCCATCGCCACGGCCGGCCTGGCCGCCGCGGCCTTGCTCAAGCGCGCCGGCCAGTCGCCGGGGGCGCTACAGGTGGACCGCCGCCTGGCGTCCTTCTGGTTCGCCTGGACGCTGCGGCCCCAGGGCTGGGCGCTGCCGCCCATGTGGGGCGACATCGCCGGCGACTACGCCACCCGCGACGGCTGGATCCGCCTGCACACCAACGCCCCGCACCACCGTGCCGCCGTGGTGCGGGTGCTGGGCCCGGTCGCCAGCCGCGAAGAGGCGGCGGCCCGCGTCGCCACCTGGAACAAGAGCGAGCTGGAACACGCGGTGGTGGCTACTGGCGGTTGTGCTGCCGAAATGCGCTCCATCGACGAGTGGAAGGCGCATCCCCAGGGCCAGGCCCTGGCCGAACAGGACCTGATCTGGAGCCAGGACCAGGCCATCGCCCCCGCGCCGGCTTGGGCGCTGGCGGCGGAGCGGCCGTTGGCCGGCGTGCGGGTGCTGGACCTCACCCGGGTGCTCGCCGGGCCGGTGGCCAGCCGCTTCCTCGCCGGGCTCGGCGCCGAGGTGCTGCGCATCGATCCGCCGGGCTGGGACGAGCCGGGGGTGATCCCCGAGGTCTGCCTGGGCAAACGCTGCGCGCGCCTGGACCTGAAGGACCCGCCAGGGCGCGAGCGCTTCGAGGAACTGCTGCGCCACGCCGACGTGCTGATCCACGGCTACCGCGGCGACGCCCTGGAAAACCTCGGCTTCGACGCCGAAGTGCGCCAGGACCTGGCGCCGGGGCTGGTCGACGTGAGCCTGAACGCCTACGGCTGGAGCGGCCCCTGGCGCAACCGCCGGGGCTTCGACAGCCTGGTGCAGATGAGCACCGGCATCGCCGAGGCCGGCATGCGCTGGCGCCAGGCCGACAAGCCGGTGCCGCTGCCGGTGCAGGCCCTGGACCACGCCACCGGCTACCTGATGGCCGCCGCCGCGCTCTGCGGCCTGGGCCGGCGCCTGGCCAGCGGGCGCGGCAGCACCTGGCGTCTGTCGCTGGCGCGCACCGCGCAGTTCCTGGTGGAGCAGGGGATGCAGGCCGATGCCCTGCCGGCGCTGGCCGGGGAGGCGCCGGCCGACCTCGACCCGGCCATCGAGAGCACCGCCTGGGGCCCGGCGCAGCGCCTGCGCCCGCCATTGCTGCTGGAAGGCACGCCGCTGCAATGGGCCTTGCCGGCGGCGGCGCTGGGTTCGTCGAAGCCGTACTGGGCCTTCGAGCAGGGCGCCTGAACGGCGCTCAGCGCTGCGGCGGCAGCAGCAGGCCGCCGCGCACCTGGCGCCAGGCGCGGAAGCTGGCGGCCAGGCGCGAGAACCACAGGTAGATCACTGGCGTGGTGTACAGCGTCAGCACCTGCGACACCAGCAGGCCGCCGACGATGGCGATGCCCAGCGGCTGGCGCAGCTCGGCGCCGGAGCCGGTGCCCAGGGCCAGCGGCAGGGCGCCGAACAGCGCCGCCAGGGTGGTCATGAGGATCGGCCGGAAGCGCAGGGTGCTGCCCTCGATAGTCGCCTGCTCCGGCGTCATGCCGCCGCGTTCAGCCACCAGGGCGAAGTCGATCATCATGATGGCGTTCTTCTTGACGATGCCGATCAGCAGGATGATGCCGATCATCCCCATCAGCGACAGGTCCTGGCCGCACAGCAGCAATGCCAGCAGCGCGCCGAGGCCGGCCGAGGGCAGGGTAGAGAGGATCGATAGCGGCAGCAGCGGGCTCTCGTAGAGCACGCCGAGGACGATGTACACCGTGACCACCGCCGCCAGGATCAGCCACGGCTGGCTGCGCAGCGAGTCCTGGAAGGCCTGGGCGGTGCCCTGGAAGGTGCCGCTGACGCTGTCCGGCAGGCCGGCCTGGCGGGTGGCCTGCTGGATGGCGGCGACCGCGTCGCCCAGAGCGTAGCCCGGCGCCAGGTTGAACGACAGGGTGACCGCCGGGAACAGCCCCTGGTGGTTGATGGTGATGGGCGCCAGGTCCGGCTCCAGGCGGCCGAGCACGCTCAGCGGCACCAGCTCGCCGGTCAGGCTGGAGCGCGCATAGAGGTGCTTGAGGCTTTCCTCCGATACCTGCCAGCGCGGGTCCAGTTCGAGGATCACGTGGTACTGGTCCAGTGCGGTGAACAGCGTCGCCACCTGGCGCTGGCCGAAGGCGTCGTAGAGCACGTCGTCGATGGCCTGCACGTTCACGCCCAGGCGCGCGGCGCTGTCGCGGTCGATGTGCAGGGTGGCGCGCGGCGCCGCCTGCTGCTGGTCGGTGGCCACGTCGCGCAGTTGCGGCAGCTGCTTCAGGCGCGCCAGCAGCACCGCGGCCCAGTGGTCCAGCTCGTGGCTGTCCGGGTCCTGCAGGGTGTACTGGAACTGCGTCTTGCTCGGCCGCCCGCCGATCTGCACGTCCTGGCGGATCTGCATGTACAGGGCGATGCCCGGCACCGCGGCGAGTTCGCGCTTGAGCCGCGCCACCACCTGGTCGGCCTTGGCCGCGCGCTGCTCGTAGGGCTTGAGGTTGATCATCACCCGGCCCTGGCTGAGGGTGGGGTTGGGGCCGATCCAGTAGTAGACGTTGGCCACGTCCGGGTCGCGCTGGATCACCTCGCTGAGCGCGGCCATGCGTGCGCGCATCGCGGCGAAGGAAATATCCGCATTGGCCTCGGCCACACCCATGATCACCCCGGTGTCCTGCTGCGGGAAGAAGCCCTTGGGCACCTCGACGTAGAGCACGGCGGTGACCAGCAGGGTGAACAGCGCCACCGCCAGGGTCAGGCGCTCGTGGCGCAGCACGCGGCGCAGGCTGCGCCGGTAGCCGTCGAGCAGGGCGTCGAAGGTGCGCTCGCTCCATTGCAGGAAGCGGTTCTGCGCGCCGTGCAGGTCGTGGCGGATGAACCAGGCGCAGAGCATCGGCGTGACCGTCAGCGAGACCACCCCGGACATCACCACCGCCACGCTCACGGTCACCGCGAACTCGCGCAGCAGGCGGCCGATCACCCCGCCCATGAACAGGATGGGGATGAACACCGCCACCAGCGAGACGGTCATGGAGACGATGGTGAAGGCCACCTCGGCAGTGCCCTCGATGGCGGCCTGCAGCGGCGGCTTGTGCATCTCCAGGTGGCGGATGATGTTCTCCATCACCACGATGGCGTCGTCCACCACGAAGCCCACGGCGATGCTCAGGGCCATGATCGACAGGTTGTCCAGGCTGTAGCCCAGCACGTACATGGCCGCGAAGGTGGCCACCAGCGACAGCGGGATGGTCAGCGCCGGGATCACCGTGGCGCTGACGTTGCGCAGGAACACGAAGACCACCGCCACCACCAGGACGATGGACAGCAGCAGGTTGAACTGCACCTCGTCGATGGAGGCGTCGATGGTCTGGGTGCGGTCGCCCACCAGGTTCACTTTCACGTCGCGCGGCAGTTGCGCGATCAGCGCCGGCAGGCGGTCCTTGATCGCCTGGGTCACCGCCAGCACGTTGTAGCCGGGCTGCTTGTGGATGTCGACGATCACCGTCGGCCGGCCCTGCAGGCCGGCGGCCTGGCGCACGTCCTCGGCGCCGTCGATCACCGTGCCCAGGTCGCTAATGCGGATCGGCACGCCGTTGCGGTAGGCGATCACCAGCGAGCCGTACTGCGCGGCGCGGGTGAGCTGGTCGGTGGTGTCGAGAGTCACCGCGCGCTCGGCGCCGTCGAGGTTGCCTTTGGGCGCATCCACAGTGGCGTTGCCCAGCACCTCGCGCACGTCGTCGAGGGTCAGGCCACGGGCGGCCAGGGCGTCCGGGTCGATGCGCACGCGCACCGCCGGGCGCTGCTCGCCGTGGAAGTCCACCAGGCCGACGCCGGGAATCTGCGACAGCTGCTGGCCGAGGTAGTCGTCGGCGTAGCGGTCCAGCTCCGGCAGGGTGCGGGTGGGCGAGGTCAGGGCCAGGGAGAGGAAGGTGAATTCCGCCGGGTTGACCTTGTGGAAGGTCGGCGGCGCCGGCAGGTTCTTCGGCAGGTTGCCGCCGGCGGCGTTGATCGCCGTCTGCACGTCCTGGGCGGCGCCGTCGATGTTGCGCTCCAGATCGAACTGCAGGGTGATCTGCGTCAGCCCGAGGGAACTGGCGGAGGTCATCTGGGTGACCCCGGGAACGCTGGCGAAGGCCCGTTCCAGCGGCGTGGCCACGGACGAGGCCATGGTCTCGGCGCTGGCGCCGGGCAGCTTGGCCTGCACCTGGATGGTCGGCATGTCCACCTGCGGCAGCGGCGCCACCGGCAGCAGGAAGTAGGCGGCGGCGCCGAGCAGCAGCACGCCCAGGGCCAGCAGGGTGGTGGCCACCCGGCGGCGGATGAAGGGTTCGGAGAGGGTCATGGGTGCTGCTCCGCGCTGGCGGTCTGCCGCGCGTCTGCCAGGGCCGCGACCTTCAGCCCCGGGGCCAGGCGGTACTGGCCGCCGGTGACCACGGTTTCGCCGGGCGCCAGGCCCTGGTGGATCCACTGCAGGCCATCGACCACTGCGCCGGCCTTCACCTCGCGCACCTGGGCCTGCTGGTCGCGCCCCACCACGTACACGAAGCTGCCTTGCGGGCCCTGCTGCACGGCGCTGGCCGGCACCACGGTGGCGGCCTTTTCGGTGCGCAGCAGCAGGCGCACGCTGAGCAGTTCGCCGGGCCAGAGCTTGCCGTCGGCGTTGGCGAAGTCGGCCTTGAACAGGATCTGCCCGTTGCCGCTGGAGACCTGGCTGTCGATGAAGCTCAGCCGCCCCGTGGCGATGTGCTGGCGGCCGTCGCGGCTCAGCGCCTCGACCTGCAGCGGCTGCCCGGCGTTGGCCTGCAGCACTTCGGCCAGGTCCTCCTGGGGCAGGCTGAAGGCCAGGGAGATCGGCGCCATCTGGGTGAGCGTCAGCAGGCCGGTGTTGTCGCTGGCGTGGACGATGCTGCCGGCGTCCACCAGGCGCTGCCCGGTGCGCCCGGCGAAGGGCGCGGCGATGCGGGTGTAGCCGAGCTGCAGCTGGGCGGTGTCCAGCGCCGCCTGGTCGGCCTGGATCGTGGCCTGCAGGGTGGCCACCTGGCCGCGCAGGGTGTCCACGTCCTGGCTCGGCCCGGCATGGGCGGCGGCCAGCTTGCCGGCGCGCTCGAGGTTGACCTTGGCCACCGCCAGCTGCGCTTCGTCGCGCGCCTTGTTGGCCTTGGCCTGCAGCACCTGGGCGGCGTAGGGGCGCGGGTCGATCTCGGCGAGCAGTTGCCCGGCCTTGACCATCTGGCCCTCCTGGAAGTGCAACTGTTGCAGCTCGCCGTCCACCCGTACCTTGATGTCCACCGCATTCAGTGCTTGCACCGTGCCGATGGTCTGCAGCCAGATCGGCAGGTCGCGCTGGTCGGCCACCCCCAGGCTCACGGGCACCGGCGCCTCGGCCGGCTTGGCCGTCGTGCTGGCGGAGAAGTGGCGCCAGGCGAAGACGGCCAGCGCCATGGCCAGGAAGAGGAACGCCAGGCGCCAGTAGCGCCGTTGGGAGGAGGGCTGGGACGGGCTCACGGTCGAATCGCCTGTGCGGAAGGTTGATTGCTGGCCAGTTCGGCGCCCGCCGGCGCCTGGAAGCCGCCGCCGAGGGCGCGGTTCAGGCCGACGGAGGCCTGCAGGCGTTGCAGGCGCACCTGCAGCAGGCTGTCCTCGGCCTGGTACAGGGTGCGCTGCACGGTCAGCAGGGTGAGGAAGTCGGTGCTGCCCAGGCGATAGCGCACCTGGGCCAGGTCGGCGGCCTTGCGCGCCGAATCCACGGCGGCCTGGTCGATGCGCTGGGTCTGCGCCAGGCGGGCGTTGGCGCTGAGCTGCGTCTCCACGTCCTGCAGGGCCTGGAGCACGTTCTGCCGGTAGTCGGCGACCAGCTCGCGGGCATGGGCGCGGTCGGCCTGCAACTGGCCTTCCAGCAGGCCGCCGTCGAACAGCGGCTGGCTGAGGCTGGCGGCCAGCTGCCAGAGCCCGCCGCCGGTATGCACGTCGCTGCCGGCGAGGGAGCCCAGGGAGATGTTCGGCAGGAAGGCCGCGCGCGCCGCGCCGACGTCGAAGTTGGCCGAGACCAGCCGCGCCTCGGCGGCCTGGATGTCCGGCCGCTGGCTCAGCAGGCTGGCCGGCAGCCCGGCGCGCGCCTCGGGCAGCTGGACGCCGTCCAGGCCGCTGTGCTGCAGGGCGAAGCCCTCGGGCGCGGCGCCCACCAGCACCGCCAGCTGGTAGAGCGCGGCGTCGCGCTGCTGGGCCAGGACGCTGACGTTGGCCTGGAGGTTCTGCAGGGCGTTGCGCTGCTGCTCCACTTCCAGGTCGGAAGAGGAGCCCAGGCGCGACTGCGTCTGCACCAGTTGCAGGATGTTCTCGGCGTCGCTGGCGATGCGCTTGGCCACGGCCAGGCGCTCGTCCAGCGAGAGCACCTGGAAGTAGCTGTCGGCGATATCCGCCTGCAGGCCGATGCGCGCCGTCTCCAGGTCGTAGGCCGTGGCCTGGGCCTGCGCCGTGGCGGAATCGGCCAGGGCGCGGTTGCGGCCCCAGAAGTCCAGTTCGTAGCTGGCCTGGGCGTAGAGGTCGTGGGCGTTCTTGCTGCTGTCGTGATCGTGGACGTAGCTGCCGCCCAGGCTCAGGTCCGGATACAGCGCGGCCCCGGCGACGCGGGCGCTGGCCCGGGCCTGGTCGACCCGCGCCACTGCTGCCTGCAGAGTGAGGCTGTCGCTGCCGGCGCGCTGGATCAGGCTGTCCAGCTCGGCGCTGGCATAGTCCTTCCACCACTGCTGCGGCATCTGGGCGGCGGGCGCGGCGGCATTGTCCCAGTGGCTGGCGACGGGTACGCCGGGCCGCTGGTACTGCGGCACCAGCGAACAAGCCACGAGCAGGGCCAGGGAAAGGGTGGCGGCCAGCCGGGGCAGGGCGCCGGCGGTGGTTGGGGGCATGGGTTCGTCCTTCTGCGTCCCGCGTGCTGCGGGCTGCTGTGATGGACGAGCCTAGCGCCGGGTAGCTACCGGGCGGTTCTTCCCAAGCTGAATAAAAGTTTAGGTGGGGGGCGCGCGGGGATGTGATCCGAGCCGGTGGAATCCATTGTTGTAGCGGGAATGGCTGAAGCCGCGTAGGAGCGGACTCTGTCCGCGATCCCGTCGGCAGGGCTGGTGTTCGGTTGGGGGGCGATGGGTATCGCTTCGCTCAACCCATCCTACGAAAAGCGCCTTGGCGCGGCCTGTTCCGGCGGCGTTTCGCTGAGCATGTAGCCGGCGCCGGGGACCGTGTGGATCAGCGGGTGCCCGAAGCCCTGGTCGACCTTCTGCCGCAGGCGGTGGATGTGCTTGTCGATGACGTTGTCGCGCGGGTCGAAGTCGTAGTCCCAGGCGCTTTCCAGCAGCATGCCGCGGGTCACCACCTGGTCGGCGTGGCGCATGAGTTTTTCCAGGATCAGGAACTCGCGCTGCTGCAGCACGATGCTGTGCCCCTGGCGTTGGGCCACGCGGCCCTCGCAGTCCAGTTGCAGGTCGCCGACCTGCAGGCGCGCGCCGAGCAGGCGGCGGCCGGGGCGGCGCAGCAGGGCGGCCAGGCGGGCGTGGATTTCGACGAAGGCGTAGGGCTTGGCCAGGTAGTCGTCGCAGCCGGCCTGCAGGCCCTCGACGCGGTGGTGGGTAGAGGCCAGGGCGCTGAGCATCAGCACCGGGGTGTCGGAGCCGGCGGCGCGCAGCCGGCGCACCAGTTCCAGACCGTCCAGGCCGGGCAGGCGGCGGTCCACCACCAGGGCGTCGTAGAGGTTCTCCAGGGCCAGGTCCAGGCCCTGGACGCCATCGCCCGCGGCGTCGACTATGTGGCCGCTCTCGCGCAGGCCCCGCACCAGGTAGCCGGCGGCCTGCGGGTCGTCTTCGATGACCAGGATTCTCAAGGTTGCACCTAAACTTTTGTTCATCTTGGCGCGAGCCCGACGTTCGCCCGCGCCAGACAAAATATACTGCCGAACACCTCCCGCCGCTGCCACGGACCGCGCCCATGACCCAGGTTCTCGTCGTCGAAGACGACCCCGCCACCGCCGCCGAGATCAGCGCCGCGCTGCACGACCACGGCTACCAGGTCAGCCTGGCCGGCAATGGCCGCGACGGCCTGGTGCGGGCCCTGAGCGAAAGCTTCGCGGTGATCGTCCTCGACCGCATGCTGCCCGGCGGCATGGACGGCCTGGCCATGCTCACCGCGCTGCGCTCGGCCGGGGTGGAGACGCCGGTGCTGATCCTCAGCGCGCTTTCCGACCTCGACGAGCGCGTGCGCGGCTTGCGCGCCGGCGGCGACGACTACCTGACCAAGCCCTTCGAGTTCATCGAGCTGACCGCCCGCCTGGACGCCCTGACCCGCCGCGCCGCACGCGGTGGCGAGGCACGCGACAGCCGCCTGCGCATCGGCAATCTGGACATCGACCTGCTGCGCCGCTCGGTGCGCCGCGGCGAACGGTCGATCGACCTGGTGCCGCGCGAGTACCAGCTGCTGGAGTACCTGGCGCGCCACGCCGGGCAGATCGTCACCCGCACCATGCTCTTCGAGGCGGTGTGGAACTACCGCTACGACGAGCGCACCAACGTCATCGAGGTGCACATCGGCCGCCTGCGGCGCAAGGTCGACGTGGACGGCGAGCCGCCGATGATCCACACCGTGCGAGGGGCGGGCTATGTTCTCCGGGCGCCTGAGTGAGATTCCGCGCACCACGAGCTTCCGCGTGGCGCTGCTGTTCCTGCTGCTGTTCGGCGTGGCCTCGCTGGCGCTGTTCGGCTACGTGTATTGGCGCACCGCCGGCTACCTGCGCGCCGAGGTGCAGGCCAACCTGACGCGGCAGATCCACAACCGTGCCGGCCTGGAGCTGCCCGAGCTGCTGCGCGAGGTGCAGGAGCACGCCGCCAAGGACCCCGAGCAGCACTTCCCCCAGGCGCTGTTCGACGCCAGCGGTCGGCGGCTGGCCGGCACCCTCGCCGAGCAGCCGCCGACCGCGGCGCTGGACACGCCCATCGAGTTCAGCCGGCGCAGCCTCTCCGGCGGCGAGCGGCGGGTGCGCGGCATCGTCCACCGCATGCCCTCGGGCGAGGTGCTGGTGATCGGTCAGGACATCCAGGACCTGCTGGAATTCGACGAACTGCTGGTCAGCGCCATGGCCTCCGGCGGGGTGCTGATCCTGATCCTCGGCCTGGCCGGCGCGATCATCGCCGGGCGCACCTCGCAGCAGCGCCTGGACGCGGTGACCGGGGCCATCGAGCGGATCGTTAAGGGCGACCTCAGCGAGCGCCTGCCGGTGCGCGGCAGCTCCGACGACGTCGACCGCCTGGCGGTGGTGGTGAACCGCATGCTCGACGAGATCGAACGGCTGATGCATGAGGTGAAGGGCGTGTGCGACGACGTCGCCCACGACCTGCGCACGCCCCTGACGCGCCTGCTCGCCGGGCTGGAGCGCGCCCAGCGGCGCGATTGCAGCAAGGAGGAGTACGTCGCGGCCATCGACCAGGCCATCGAGGACGCCCACGGCCTGCTGCTGACCTTCCGCGCGCTGCTGCGCATCTCCGAGATCGAGGACAGCGCGCGGCGCACCGGCTTCGTCGCGGTGGACCTGACCCAGGTGGCGGCCGACGTGGTCGAGCTGTTCGAGCCCCTGGCCGAGGAGCGCGGCCTGCACCTGAGTTACAGCGGCCCGGCGCAGCCGGCCTGGCTGCAGGGCGATGCGCACCTGCTGTTCGACGCCCTGAGCAACCTGGTGGACAACGCGCTGAAGTTCACCCCGGCCGAGGGGCGTGTCGAGGTGCGGGTGGAAGCGGGCGAGGATTCGGTGGAAGTGCAGGTGCGCGACAACGGCCCGGGGATTCCCGAGCACGAGCGCGAGGCGGTGCTGCGGCGTTTCTACCGTTCCGAGCGCAGCCGGCATACGCCGGGCAATGGCCTGGGGCTGAGCCTGGTGGCGGCGGTGGCGCGGTTGCATGACCTGGCGATGAGCGTGGGGGATGGGGCGCCGGGGTGTTGGGTGAGTTTGCGGGGGCGGGTGGTTTCGGCGGCAGTGCGGGGGTAGGGCTGGGTGTGGGGGTTGAGCGCGGCTGCCCTCACCCCAGCCCTCTCCCGAAGGGAGAGGGGGCTGTCCTCTGCCTGCTGAAGCATCAGCGCACTCCTGCACCACCGGCTGAAGCCAAGCCATCAGAGCATGCCGAACGGCCCCCTCTCCCTCTGGGAGAGGGCTGGGGTGAGGGGCTCTTGCCCTTCACGCCTTAACCACCTGAAACGCCTCCCCCGTCGCAAAGAAAGCCCCACCCGCCTGGTAATGAATGGTCCGCGACTCCTCGTCCGGAAAATGCCAGCGCCCCTTCGAGAACACCCGCTCGTCCGCATAGGCCGCCACCACCTCGGCGATGAACAGGTCGTACTTCTCCTGGTTGTGCGGCTCGGCGATCACCTTGCATTCCAGGTAGGCCAGGCAGCCTTCGACGATCGGCGCCTGCACCTGGCGGGCGCGGGCGGTGGCGATGCCGTAGCGGGCGAACTTGTCCAGTTCGCCGCCGTTGCTGGAGCCCACCGCCAGGGTGAGTTCGGCCTGGCGCCGCGAGGGCAGCTGGATGACGAAGGCGCCGGAGCCCTCCACCAGGTGCCGCGACCAGGTGTTGCGGTCCAGCACCAGCATCAGCTTGGGCGGGTCGAAGTCCAGCGGCATCACCCAGGCCGCGGCCATCACGTTGGCCACGCCTTCGTGTTCGCTGGTGACTATCGTGGACGGGCCGTGGTTGAGCAGCAGGTAGGCCTTGGCCAGGGGAACGTCTTGCAGGTGGTTCATGGAGTGTCCTCAGGATCAGAGCAGCAGGCCGTCGACCGGCTCCAGCGGCGCCGGCAGCTCGCTTTCGCCGAGGATCTCCATGACGGCGATCTCCAGGTGGCGGCTCATGGCGTCCAGCGGCAGGTCGTTGGGCTGGGTGTCGAACGGGTCGGCGATCTGGTCGCCCAGGGCGTCCAGGCCGAAGAAGGTGTAGGCCAGCACGCACACCGCCAGCGGGGTGAACCAGCCGATGCTGTCGACCAGGCAGAACGGCAGCAGGAAGCAGTACACGTGGACGATGCGGTGCAGCATCAGAATGTAGGGGTAGGGGATGGGCGTGCCCTTGATCCGCTCGCAGCCACCGAGCACGTAGGACAGGCGGCTCACCTGCTGGTCGACGTTGGCCAGCAGCATGTCGCTGGCGTTGGCGCGGCGGCCGGCTTCGGCGAAGTCGCGGCCCAGGCGGGCGAGCAGGGCGCTGGCCGGGCCGGGCGTGTGCGCCAGGGCTTCGGCCAGTTCGCTGCCGAGCAGGCGGCGGGCGTCTTCGCTTTGCGGGCGTTCGCGCAACTGGTCGCGCAGTACGTAGGCGAAGGCGGCCAGGCGCTGGGCCAGCAGGCGGCGCCCGGCGTCGTCCAGGCCGGGCAGCAGCGACAGGCTCTGCCGCGCCAGGTTGCGCGACACCACCAGCAGTTCGCCCCAGAGCGTGCGCGCCTCCCAGAAGCGCTGGTAGGCCACGTTGTTGCGGAAGCCGAGGAAGATCGCCAGGGTCAGGCCCCAGAGGGTGAACGGGGTAGAAGTGATCACCACCTTGTAGTGGTAGAGGGTGCCGTGGGTGGCCACCACCAGCGAGCTGAGCAGCACCGTGTAGAGCACCTTGCGCCAGATGGCCGGGATGATCGAGCCCTTGAGGGAGAACAGCAGCACCCAGAGTGTCGGGGTTTGCGGGCGGAGGATCATGCGCGGGCTTCCAGGCGGGACACGGAGAGCGCGCATCATAGCCGAGATGGCCGCCGGGGGCAGCGGGAGCGGAGGGCGCAACGCCCTCCGCCGTGGGCTCAGGCGCCGGTCTGTACCTGCCGGGCCTTGCGTTCGGCCAGTTCGTACAGCTGCCGCGCTTCTTCCAGCAGCGGCGCGAGGCTGGCGGACAGGCGCGCTACGCCCAAAGGCATGGGCATTTCGTCGGCGCTGTCTTCCAGCAGGCGCAGCAGCACGCTGAGGGATTCCAGGCGACGTTCGGCGGTGCCCATCAGATGGTCCACCGGGGCCTGCAGGTTGACGTAGAGCACGTCCTCGTGGGGTTGGGAAAGGGTGGTGAGGGGGATCATGTCAGGCATCGTCTGCCTCCGGATGAGAGGCAGCAGGGCGATGCACACGGATGGCCGGAAATTGCATGTCCATTGCTCCTCGAGTGGGTGAGGAACCGCCTTCCGGAATGGGAGGCGGGCCGCGCGGGGGTAGCAAACCGGAGCCAAGGAACCGGCCAGGCCAAAGCCTGCCCCGCGCGGCCCGCCACAGAAGCGAGAAAAAGCGCCAGCGCATCGAAATGCCTGGCGCTACCGCGCCTTAGCTATCCGGGTTGCTACACCCGTGTCACGGCATTGACCGTGACGGGCAGAGCCTACCGGCGGGGTTTGTAGGGGCTCAATGGAAAGGTCGGGTGTGAAATTTCGCAGAGTGCGGGAGGGGATTGGAGCTGTTGTAGGAGCGAGCTTGCTCGCGAACGGTGCTTGCCGGCTGGGGCGGTGCCTGGGCTGAAGAGCGCCCTCTCCCTAACCCTCTCCCTGAAGGGAGAGGGGACCGTTGGGCAGACGTTGATGTTCTGGAGTCAGCCGGCTAGCGCAGAGATTGCCGGCTGAAACCAGGCCATCTCTCGGCACGGACAAGCCCCCTCTCCCTTCAGGGCGGGGCGCGCAGCCGAGGGTTGGGGAGAGGGTGCGGAGTCAACCCAAAGCACCACCACCGCCGGTTGACTCCATTCGCGAGCAAGCTCGCTCCTACGAGAGCAGAGGATCTCACCCCTCCTGATACAGCTTCACGATCGCCGAGAAATCCAGCTGCCCATTGCCCTGGTTGCTGAACGCCTGGAACAGCTGCTGCGCCAGCGCCCCGAGCAGCACCGGCTGGCGCACCTGGCGGGCGGCCTCGCTGGCCAGGCCCAGGTCCTTGAGCATCAGGTCGGTGCCGAAGCCACCGCTGTAGCCGCGCGCCGCCGGGGCGCCGGTGAGCGGGTTGTTCACTTCCGAGGCCCAGCAGCGGCCGCTGGAGGTGTTGATGATGCCGGCCAGCACTTCCGCGTCCATGCCCAGCTTCACGCCCAGGGACATGGCTTCGGCCACGCCGATCATGCTGATGCCCAGCAGCAGGTTGTTCGCCACCTTGGCCACCTGGCCGTTGCCGGCGCCGCCGCAGTGCACGATGTTCTTGCCCATGGCCGCCAGCACCGGCCTGGCGCGTTCGAAGTCGGCCGCCTCGCCGCCGACCATGAAGGTCAGGGTGCCGGCCGCCGCGCCCGCGGTGCCGCCGGAGACCGGGGCGTCGAGCATCGGGTTGCCGTGGGCCTGGGCCGCCGCCGAGACCTCGCGGGCGCTGTGCGGATCGATGGTGGAGGAGTCGATCAGCAGCACGCCGGGCTGCACCCTGGCCAGCAGGCCCTCAGCGCCGAGGTAGACCTGCTTCACGTGGGCCGCCGCCGGCAGCATGGTGATGATCACTTCCACGTCGGCGCCAGCCAGTTCCGCCGGCGAGGCCACGGCCTTGGCACCCTGGGCTACCGCAGCCTGCACGGCGGCGCTGGAAAGGTCGAAGACGCTCAGGTCGAAGCCGGCCTTGAGCAGGTTGGCGGCCATGGGGCCGCCCATGTTGCCGAGTCCGATGAAGCCGATGCGCATGGGGTTTCCCCTTGTTGTCGTTGTCGGGAACAGGGCCCGCACCGCGCGTGGCCTGTGGCCCCGCAGCTTCCTGCTGCAGGGCCTGGCCGGCGGGGCGCGCGGGCGGGTTTGGGTGGCTTACTTCAGGTGGATGGTGGTGTTCACCGCGCCGCCCACTTCGTTCTCGTCGAACCAGCGTTCGGTGACCGTCTTGGTCTGGGTGTAGAACTGCACCACCTGCTTGCCGTAGGGGCCCAGGTCGCCCAGCTTGGAGCCGCGCGAGCCGGTGAAGGAGAACAGCGGCACCGGCACCGGGATGGGCACGTTGACGCCCACCTGGCCGACGTCGATCTCTTCCTTGAAGTGCCGCGCGGCGGCGCCGGAGCGGGTGAAGATGGCGGTGCCGTTGCCGTTGGGGTTGGCGTTGATCAGCTCGATGGCCTCGTCCAGTGTCTTCACCGAGACCACGCAGAGCACCGGGCCGAAGATTTCCTCGCGGTAGATGCTCATCTGCGCGCTGACGCCGGAGAATATGGTCGGGGCGACGAAGTTGCCTTTCTGATAGCCGGCCACCTGCGGGTTGCGGCCGTCCAGTTCCAGCTTGGCGCCTTCCTGGATGCCGCGCTCGATCAGGCCGCTGACGCGGTCCAGGGCGGCGCAGGAGACCAGCGGGCCGACGTCGGTGCCGGCCTCGGTGCCGCCGCTGACCTTGAGCGTCCTGGCCTTGGCCACCAGGTCCGGGATCCACTCGTTGGCCTCGCCCACCAGGATGGCCACGGAAACCGCCATGCAGCGCTGCCCGGCGGCGCCGAAGGCCGCGCCGGCGATGGCGTTGAGGGTCTGCTCCTTGTTGGCGTCGGGCAGGATCACGGCGTGGTTCTTGGCGCCCATCATGCACTGCACGCGCTTGCCGGCCAGCGAGGCGCGGTTGTAGACGTGGGTGCCGACGCGGGTGGAGCCGACGAAGGACACGGCCTTGATGTCCGGGTGGTCGCAGATGGCGTTGACCACGTCCGGGCCGCCGTGGATGACGTTGAGCACGCCCGGCGGGATGCCGGCCTCATGGGCCAGCTCGACCAGGCGCATGGTCACCATCGGGTCCTGCTCGGAGGGTTTGAGGACGAAGGTATTGCCGGTGGCGATGGCCATCGGGAACATCCACAGCGGGATCATCGCCGGGAAGTTGAACGGGGTGATGCCGGCGCACACGCCCAGCGGCTGCAGCAGAGTGAAGGTGTCGACGCCGCCGGCCACGTTGTTGGCCAGCTCGCCCAGCTGCAGGTTGCCGATGGCCGCGGCGTGCTCGACCACCTCCAGGCCGCGGAACACGTCGCCTTCGGCGTCGGGCAGGGTCTTGCCCTGTTCGGCGGTGAGGATGGCCGCCAGTTCCTTCATGTTCTCGCGGATCAGTTGCTGGTACTTGAGGAAGATGCGCGCGCGGGCGCCGATCGGGGTTTTCTTCCAGGTCTTGAACGCGGCCTTGGCGCTGGCCACGGCGCGCTCGACTTCCTCGGCGGTGGCGAAGGGCACGCGGGCGAGGACTTCCTGGGTGGCGGGGTTGATCACCTCGCGCCATTCGCTGCTGGTGGACTCGACGGGCTTGCCGTCGATGAAGAGTTTGACCGTGGGAACGGCAGTAGTGGTGGTACTCATCGGAACTCCCAGCCTGCGGCGGTTTGTTGTTATGGGCCTTGGGCATGCCTCAAGGCGGTTGGATTGATCCTAGCAGTGCATTTTTGATGAGTTCAATGCGGTGATGTGCAAGCATGCTCTGCGTTTTTGCACAATCGGAGCCGGCGATGGACTGGGACAACCTGCGTTTCTTCCTCGAACTCTCCCGCGCCGGCAAGCTCACCGTGGCCGCGCGGCGCCTGGGCGTGGACCACACCACGGTGGCGCGGCGGCTGCAGGCGCTGGAAAAGAGCATCGGCGCGCAGCTGCTGGTGCGCGAGCCCTCCGGCTACCGGCTGACCGAGGCCGGGCACGGCCTGCTGCCCCAGGCCGAGGCCATGGAAAGCGCCTGCAAGGTGATCGAGAAGCGCCTGGCCGGGGCCGAGGACAACCTCTCCGGCAAGGTGCGCATCGGCGCCACCGAGGGCTACGGCTCGACGCTGCTGACCTCGCAGCTGGTGGAGCTGAACCGCCGCCACCCGCACCTGGGCGTGGACCTGCTGGCGGTGCCGCGGGCGCTGCAGCTGTCGCGCCACGAGGCGGACATCGTCATCACCCTGGAACGCCCCGGCCGCGGGCCCTACCTGATCACCCGGCTGACCGACTACGTGCTGCGCCTGTACGCGGCCGGGGACTACCTGGCCGAGCGCGGGCCGATCCGCAACCGCGACGACCTGCGCAAGCACGCGCTGGTGGGCTACGTCGACGACCTGCTGTACAGCAAGGAGCTGCAGTACCTGGACGAGATCGGCCGGCCGCTGCACATGGCCCTGCGCTGCACCAGCATCCTGGCCCAGCAGCGCGCGGTGGCCGAGGGGGCGGGGCTGGCGATCCTGCCGGCCTTCGCCGCGGCGGAGGACCCGACGTTGCAGCCGGTGCTGGCGGGCGAGATCGAGTTCGTGCGGACCTTCTGGATGCTCATGCCCACGGAACTCAAGGACATCGCGCGGATGCGCACCACCTGGGACTTCCTCCGCGAGAAGGCCGAGGCGAGCCAGGCGGTTCTGATGGGACGGGGCGCGTAGGGCGAATAACGCTCCGCGTTATCCGCCGTTTGGCCTTGGTCGAACCCCGCCTGGGGGCGAGCCTGGGCATTGCGCTGCGTTTCGCGGATGAGATCCGCTTGTCCCGTAGGATGGGTTGAGCGAAGCGATACCCATCACCATGGCTCAGCCATGACGTTGGCGATGAAAAGGGTGAAACGGCGTATAACCGCGAACGGTTATACGCCCTACGCACCCGGGAACCCGGCGTGTGGCGTCAGGCCAGGCCGACGTAGAGGTTCTGCACGTCGTCATTGCCGTCCAGGGCGTCGAGGAAGGCTTCGACTTCCTCCAGCTCCGCGCCGGACAGGCTCACCGGGTTCTTCGCCTTGTAGCCGAGCTTGGCCGAGGCGACTGTGAAACCGTGCTCGGGCAGGGCGCGGCAGACGGCGTCCAGGTCGGTGGCGTCGGTGAGGAACAGGGTGTCGCCGTCTTCCTCGCCCGGCTCGAAGTCCTGGGCGCCGGCTTCGATGGCGGCCAGTTCCGCGTCGGCGTCGCTGCTGGCCGGGGTGGCCTCGATCAGGCCCAGGTAGTCGAAGTCCCAGGCCACCGAGCCGGAGGCGCCCAGCTGGCCCTTGCGGAACAGCACGCGGATTTCCGCCACGGTGCGGTTCACGTTGTCGGTCAGGCACTCGACGATCACTGGCACGCGGTGCGGGGCGAAGCCTTCGTAGACCACGCGCTCGAAGCTGGCGCCGCCGTCGAGCAGGCCGGCGCCTTTCTTGATGGCGCGCTCCAGGGTGTCGCGCGGCATCGAGGCCTTCTTGGCCTGCTCGACCACCAGGCGCAGTTTCGGGTTCATATCCGGATCGGCGCCGTTGCGCGCGGCGATCATGATTTCCTTGGCGAGTTTGCCGAAGACGCGGCCCTTGGCGTTGGCGGCGGCTTCCTTATGTTTGGCTTTCCACTGGGCGCCCATGCTGTTCTCTTGGCTGGTTCATGATGGGCGGCAAGTCTAAGCGCTGGCGCGGCGCCTGGCGATATCCGCCGGTGTCTTGCCGGCTGGACCGGGGCGCTCTTCGTAGGATGGGTTGAGCTTGCGATACCCATCGGGCCAGGGTGATGGGTATCGCTTCGCTCAACCCATCCTACGAAAGCTCGTCTTGGCGGGAGAGGAAGGTGTAGAGCCGTTCGTCCAGCGAGTGGGCGACGTTGAAGCGCAGCCAGGGCACGTGGCGGCCGTCGGGCATGAACAACTGGCCGGGGAACAGCAGGATCTTCGCTTCCTTGGCCCGTTCGGCCAGTTGGGTGGCGTCGGCCACCGCGCGGTGGCGGGCCCAGAGGAACAGCCCGGCGCGCGGTTCGTGGAACAGTTCCAGGCCGGCCGCTTCCAGGCGCCGGGCCACGCTGTCGTGGGCCTCGCCGAGTTGTTCGCGGAGCTGGCGCACGTGCTTGCGCTGGCGGCCCTGGAGGAGGATGTCCAGGGCGAGAGTCTCGGTCAGTTCCGAACTGGTCAGCCCGGCCACCATCTTCAGCGGCAGCAGTTCCTCGATCAGCTCCGGGTGGGCGGCGATGAAGCCCACCCGCAGCGCCGGGGCGATGACCTTGGACAGGCTGCCGATGTAGATCACCCGCGCCAGCTGGTCGAGGTTGGCCAGCAGCAGTTGGCCGGCGGGGTCGAGGTCGGCGTAGATGTCGTTCTCGACGATCAGGAAGTCGTACTTCTCCGCCAGTTGCAGCAGGCGGTGGCTGGCGGCCAGGGACAGGCTGGCGCCGGTGGGGCTCTGCAGCCGCGCCTGGGTGAAGTAGACCTTGGGCCGGTACTCGCGCACCAGCTGCTCCAGGCGCTCCAGGTCCAGGCCGTCGGCGCTGCGCGGCACGCCCAGCAGGTTGGCGCCCTGCAGGCGCAGGTTGAGGAACAGGTTGTGGTAGCCGGGCTCGTCCACCAGCACCGGGTCGCCGCGCTGCACCAGGTAGCGCACGGCCAGGTCCAGGGCCTGGCTGGCGCCGCTGGTCAGCAGCACCTGTTCGGGGCTGGCGGCCACCCCGGCGTCGGCCAGGCGGTCGGCCAGCTTGCCGCGCAGGCGCGGGTTGCCCTTGCTGTGGCCGTAGTTGCCGAACTGCGCCGGTTCCTCCCGGGCCAGGGTGCGCAGGCCGCGCAGCAGGCCTTCGCCATCCAGCCAGTGCTCGGGCAGCACGCCGACGCCGGGGCGCAGTTCCATGCCCAAGGGCTGGAACACCTTGTGCAGCAGCAGGTGGGCGTCGAAGTCGAATTCCGGAGCGGCCTGTTCGTCGGCCGTCTCCCCGGGCAGTGGGCCGCGCACGTAGAAGCCGGCGTTGGGCACGGCGTTCAGGCAGCCGCGCGCCACCAGGCGGTCGTAGGCCTCGACCACGGTGAAGTGGCTCACCCCGTGGGTCTGGGCGAACCGGCGGATGGAGGGCAGCTTGGCGCCGGGGCGCAGGCGCTGCTCGTCGATGGCCTGGGCGATGCCGTCGACGATCTGGGTGACCAGGGGCGTTTCGCTAGTGGGGTCGAGCAACAGCATCGAAGCGTCCGGTGGAAGGAAAACGGAAACTGTACAGGCCGCGCGGCCATAACAGCACTGCAGGCACTCCAGCGCCCCTGTGCATGGCGGCCGGGCGGGCGGCCCAGCACACTGCGGGGCACGACGCGGCAGCCAAGCCGCGCAAGCCTGATGACAAGGAATTGCCATGCGCGACACAGCTTACAGCATCGACCCCGCGAGTATTTCCGCCGAAGAGTGGCAGGTGCGCTGCGACCTCGCCGCGCTGTACCGGCTGGTTGCGCACTTCCGCTGGACCGACCACATCGACACGCACATCTCCGCCCGCGTGCCGGGCGAGCCGGGGCACTACCTGATCAACCGCTACGGCGTGATGTTCCACGAGATGCGCGCTTCCGACCTGGTCAAGGTCGACCACGCCGGCGACGTCATCGACCCGCGCTTCGGCCCCGACAGCGTCAACCGCGCCGGTTTCAATATCCACTCGGCGGTGCACGCCGCGCGCCCGGACGTGGCCTGCGTGATCCACACCCACACCGCCGCCGGCATCGCCGTGTCGGCCTTGGAAGAAGGCCTGCTGCCGATCAGCCAGCACGCGCTGAAGTACCACAACCGCCTGGGCTACCACGACTACGAGGGCATCGCCCTGGACCCGGACGAACGCTCGCGCCTGGTCCGCGACCTCGGCCGGCACATGGCGATGATCCTGCGCAACCACGGCCTGCTGGCCACCGGGCGCTGCATCGCCGAGGCCTTCAACCAGATCTACTTCCTCGAACGCGCCTGCCAGGCCCAGGTCCAGGCCCTGGCCGGCGGCCGCCAGCTGCGCTACCCGCCCGAAGCGGTGCGCGAGCGCGTCGCCGTGCAGGAAGAGGAAGCCCTGGCCGGCGGCCTGCACCTGCTGGCCTGGGAGTCGGCCCTGCGCCTGATCGAGGACGGCGCGGCCGACTACCGCAGCTGACCCCTTCGCCTGCGTCCCGGCCCGCAGAGGCCGGGCGCCTAGCGTGCTTGCAATCTGCCAACAACAAAGCCAAGAGGTGGAAATGAAGAACCCGATAGCGGCGGCCCTGCTCATGGGCCTGGCGTCCGGCGCCATGGCGGCCGACCTGAGTGTGATCTCCTTCGGCGGCACCAGTAAGGACGTGCAGACCGAAGCCTTCTACAAACCCTTCGCGAAGGCCACCGGCAACAAGGTGATCGCCGGCGAGTACAACGGCGAGATGGGCAAGATCAAGGCCATGGTCGACACCCACAGCGTCAACTGGGACGTGGTCCAGATCGAGGGCCCGGAGCTGCTGCGCGGCTGCGACGAAGGCCTGTTCGAGCAGCTGGACCCGGCGCGCCTGGGCAATGCCGCCGACTTCGTGCCGGGCACCTTCTCCGACTGCGGCGCCGGTCTGCTGGTGTGGTCGATGGTCATGGCCTACGACAGCAAGCACCTCTCTGCCGCGCCCACGGGCTGGGCGGACTTCTGGGACACCAAGAAATTCCCCGGCAAGCGCGCGCTGCGCAAGGGCGCCAAGTACAGCCTGGAGATCGCCCTGCTGGCCGACGGCGTACCCCGGCAGGACATCTACAAGGTGCTGGCCACCCCCGAAGGCGTCGACCGCGCCTTCCGCAAGCTGGACCAGATCAAGCCGTCGATCCAGTGGTGGGAGTCCGGCGCCCAGCCCATGCAGTTCCTCGCCAGCGGCGACGTGGTGATGAGCACCGCCTACAACGGCCGGGTGTTCGCCGCCCAGGAAGAGGGCGCGCCGATGAAGGTGGTGTGGAACGACAGCCTCTACGCCATCGATTCCTGGGCCATCCCCAAGGGCAGCCCGAACAAGCAGGAGGCGGAGGACTTCATCGCCTTCTCGCTGCGCCCGGAGCAGCAGAAGATCCACACCGTGAAGCTGGGCTATGGCTCGGTCAACACCAAGACCAACGCGCTGGTCGACCCGGCCCTGGTGGAGCGCCTGAACACCGCGCCGGCCAACCTGGAGCAGGCGGTGCCGGTGGACTTCGCCTTCTGGGTGGACCACGGCGAGGAACTGGAACTGCGCTTCAACGCCTGGGCCGCCAAGGGCAGCTAACCGACGCGCCGCCATACGCTGGCCAGCCAGGGCTGCTGCTCGCGCGGCAGCCCGGCGGGCCGGTAGTAGTGTTCCAGCTGCTCGAAGCCCGCCGCTTCGAGCAGCTGTTTCCAGTTTTCCCAATCGTGATAGGAGCCGTAGCGCGGACCGTTCCAGCCCTCTGCATTGTCCCCGCGCGGGTTGGAGGCGAACAGCACGCCACCGGGCTTGAGCGCCGCGCGCAGCTCGCCCAGTACCCGCGGCAGTTCCTGGCGCGGCACGTGGAACAGGCTGGCGTTGGCATAGATGCCATCGAAGCGCGCCGCCGGCAGGTCCAGCGCCAGGAAGTCCTGCAGCCACACCTCGCAAGCGCTGGCCTGGCGGGCCATTTCCACGAAGTCCGGGCAGCCGTCCAGGCCCACCGGCGCATGGCCCAGGGCCTTGAAGGTGCACAGATCGCGGCCGGGGCCGCAACCGAAATCCAGCAGGGCGAAGGGCGGCTCGCCGTGGATGTGCCGCAGCAGCGCGGCGATGTTCTGGCTGACGTCGTGGTCGCGGGTGCCTTCGCGGAAGGCCTCGGCGCTGTCCTGGTAGTGTTGCAGGGTGAGGCGGGAGATGTCGCGGAGGGTCTGGTCGTCTAGAGGCATGGCGGGCGTCGGTGGGTCGCTGGGGAGGTCATTCTACGCCGGGGTTTGGGGGGTAGGAGCGAGCTTGCTCGCGAACGGTGTTCTGCCGGTCGTGGGTGGTGCCTGTGCTGCAGAGCGCCCTCTCCCTAACCCTCTCCCTGAAGGGAGAGGGGACTGTTCGGAGTGCTCGGGTATTTCGGAGTTAGCCGGCAACACTGATGGTCCCCGGCTGAAACCATTCCTTCTCTCGGCACGGACTAGCCCCCTCTCCCTCTGGGAGAGGGTTGGGGTGAGGGGACGGCGTTCATCCCGAACACAACGGCTACCGGCTGGCACCGTTCGCCAAAAATAAAAAAGCGCGGCACACCCCGAAGGACTGGCCGCGCAACACGCTCAACTGGGAATCAGAACTGCTCGGCCTCCAGCCCATAAAGGCTTTCACTGCCAGCCCGCACCGCGCTGGCCAGGGACTGGGTGCGCGGCAGCAGGCGGGCGAAATAGAAACGCGCCGTGGCCAGCTTGCCCTGGTGGAAGTCATCGGCCTGGCCGCTGGCGGCGCGGGCCATGCGCGCCCACATGTAGGCGTAGGCGGTGTAGCCGAACAGGTGCAGGTAGTCGACCGCCGCGGCGCCGGGTTCGCGCGGGTTTTCCTTGGCGCGCTCCTGGAGTTGCCGGGTGAGGGCTTCCAACTGGTCCAGGGCTTCCAGCAGCGGGGCGCTGAACTCGTCGTCCGCCGCGGCTTCGGCGAAGGCGCGGATTTCCCCGGCGAACAGCGCCAGCAGCTCGCCGCCGTTGGCCAGCACCTTGCGTCCGACCAGGTCCAGGGCCTGGATGCCGTTGGTGCCTTCGTAGATCTGCGCGATGCGCACGTCGCGCACCAGCTGTTCCTGGCCCCATTCGCGGATGTAGCCGTGGCCGCCGAATACCTGCTGGCCGTGCACGCAGCTTTCCAGCCCGGTATCGGTGAAGAAGGCCTTGGCCACCGGCGTGAGCAGCGCCACCAGACCTTCGGCGCGGGCGCGTTCTGCGGCGTCGTCGCCGTACTTGGCGATGTCCAGCTGCTGCCCCAGGTAGGTGGCGAAGGCGCGGCCGCCCTCGGTCAGGGCCTTCATGGTCAGCAGCATGCGGCGCACGTCGGGATGGACGATGATCGGGTCGGCGGCCTTGTCCTTGGCCACCGGGCCAGTGGGGGCGCGGCTCTGGATGCGCTCGCGGGCATAGTCCACGGCGGCCTGGTAGGACATCTCGGCGCAGCCGATGCCCTGGATGCCGATGGACAGGCGCTCGTAGTTCATCATGGTGAACATGGCCGCCAGGCCCTTGTTCGGCGCGCCGACCAGCCAGCCGGTGGCGCCGTCGAAGTTCATCACGCAGGTGGCCGAGGCCTTGATGCCCATCTTGTGCTCGATGGAGCCGCAGCTGACCGGGTTGCGCGCGCCGAGTGAGCCGTCTTCACCGACCAGCACTTTCGGCACGAGGAACAGCGAGATGCCCCGCGAGCCGGCCGGCGCGTCGGGCAGCTTGGCCAGCACCAGGTGGATGATGTTTTCGGTCAGGTCCTGCTCGCCGCCGGTGATGAAGATCTTGGTGCCGGTGATGGCGTAGCTGCCGTCGGCCTGGGGCTCGGCGCGGGTGCGGATCAGCCCCAGGTCGGTGCCGGCGTGGGGTTCGGTCAGGCACATGGAGCCGGCCCAGCGGCCTTCGTACATGGCCGGCAGGTACTTCTGCTTCAACGCCTCGCTGGCGTGGGCATCCAGCGCCAGGCAGGCGCCGGCGGAGAGGGTGGAGTAGAGGGCGAAGCTGGCGTTGGCCGCGTAGACCATCTCCTCGAACTGCACCGAGAGCATCTTCGGCATGCCCAGGCCGCCGAAGTCCGGGTTGCCGGCCAGGCCGACCCAGCCGCCCTCGGCGTAGGTGGCGTAGGCCTCGCGGAAGCCGGCCGGGGTGCTGACCGCGCCGTCCTTCCATTGCGCGCCCTGTTCGTCGCCGCTGCGGTTGAGCGGGGCGAGCAGGGTGCCGGTGATCTTCGCCGCTTCTTCGAGAATGGCCTCGGCGGTGTCGGCGTCCACCCGTTCGGCCAGGGCCGGCAGGCGGCGCCACAGGGCCGGGGCGTCGAACACGTCGGTGAGCAGGAAGCGCATGTCGCGCAGCGGAGCCTTGTAGTCGGGCATGAATGTACCTCGGCGCCCCGGCCTGGCCGGGGCGCTATCGCAAGTGGGAAGGGGAGGTCAGAGCTTCTGGGCCCAGTCGCGCAGGACGAACTTCTGCACCTTGCCGGTGGAGGTCTTCGGCAGCTCGGTGAAGACCACGGTCTTGGGCACCTTGAAGCCGGCCAGGTGCTCGCGACAGAAGGCGATGACCTGCGCCGCCTCGGTGTCGGCATGGCCGGCCTTGAGGGTGACGAAGGCGCACGGGGTTTCGCCCCAGCGCTCGTCCGGGCGCGCCACCACGGCCGCTTCCAGCACCGCCGGGTGGCGGAACAGCACGCCCTCGACCTCGATGGTGGAGATGTTCTCGCCGCCGGAGATGATGATGTCCTTCAGCCGGTCGCGGATCTCCACGTAGCCGTCGGGGTGCCACACGGCCAGGTCGCCGGTGTGGAACCAGCCGCCGGCGAAGGCTTCCTCGGTGGCGCTGGGGTTCTTCAGGTAGCCCTTCATCACGGTGTTGCCGCGCATGAAGATCTCGCCGACGCTCTGGCCGTCGCGCGGTACCGGCTCCAGCGTCTTCGGATCGGCGACCATCACGCCTTCCAGTGTCGGGTAGCGCACGCCCTGGCGCGACTTGATCCTGGCCCGCTCGTCCAGCGGCAGCTCGTCCCACTCCTCGTGCCAGGCGCACACGGTGACCGGGCCGTAGACCTCGGTGAGGCCGTAGACGTGGGTGACGCGGATGCCCATTTCCTCCACCGCGCCAATGACCTTGGCCGGCGGCGCGGCGCCGGCGACCATGGCGTGCACCGGGTGGTCGATGGCGGCCTTGGCCGAGTCGGGCATGTTGATCAGCGCGTTGAGCACGATGGGCGCGCCGCACATGTGGCTGACGCGGTGCTCGCGGATCAGGGTGAGGATCTTCTGCGGGTCGACGCGGCGCAGGCATACGTGGGTGCCGGCCAGCGCGGTGACCGTCCAGGGGTAGCACCAGCCGTTGCAGTGGAACATCGGCAGGGTCCACAGGTACACCGGGTGCTGGCCCATGGACCAGGTCATCTGGTTGCCCAGCGAGTTCAGGTAGGCGCCGCGGTGGTGGTAGACCACGCCCTTGGGGTTGCCGGTGGTGCCGGAGGTGTAGTTCAGCGAGATGGCGTCCCACTCGTCGCGCGGCCAGGCCCAGGCGTACTCGGGGTCGCCCTCGGCCAGCAGGGCCTCGTAGTCCAGGCTGCTGACCGGCTCGCCCTCGCCGTATTCCGGGTCGTCGACGTCGATCACCAGCGGCGGGTGGTCGAGCATGCCCAGGGCGGCGCGGATCACATCGTGGAACTCACGGTCGGTGATCAGCACCTTGGCCTCGCCGTGCTGCAGCATGAAGGCGATGGCCTCGGCGTCCAGGCGCACGTTGAGGGTGTTGAGCACCGCGCCGATCATCGGGATGGCGAAGTGCGCTTCGAGCATCTGCGGGGTGTTGGGCAGCATCACCGCGACGGTGTCGCCACGGCCGATGCCGCGCCAGGCCAGGGCCGAGGCCAGGCGGCGGCAACGCTGGTAGGTTTCGCGCCAGGTGCGGCGCAGGCTGCCGTGGATCACGGCGGTGCGGTCGGGGTAAACGCTGGCGGTGCGTTCGATGAAGCTCAGCGGGGTCAGCGCGGTATGGTTGACCGAGGCAGGCGCGAGACCCTGTTCGAAGATCGACATATGGACACCCTGTGGCTGATTGTTAGCTCATTGTTCTTGGCTGCCCGCAGGCGGGTCGGGCGGCTGATGGGGCGATTTATAGCAATGACGAGATGATCATGGAAGTACAACCATATGCTTATGGTATAAATACTATACTCCAATAAAAGCACCCGGAACTGCCTCCATGCCTGAACTCAACACCCTGGTGCGCCTGCTCCGCGAGCCCGCGCCGGCGGCCGCCCAGGCCGATGCGCTGCTCGCCCTGTGCCGCGCTCGCGTGCCCCTGGAGCGCGCGCTCTACCTGGCCTGGCGGCCGCGTTCGCGCAGCTACGAGGCGCTTGGCGACGAACGCCTGCCGCCGGGCGCCGGCGACCCGCTGCAGGCCAACGACGAGGCCCTGCATGCGGCCTTCGCCGGCCGCCGCGACATGCCCCTGGACGAACTGCTGGCGCTGCCCGGCTGGCTGGGCGGGCGCCTGCGCCGCGCCGGCTGGAGCCATGGCCTGGCCTTGAACCTGGCGCTGGGCGGCGAACCCGGGCTGCTGCTGCTGGCCGCGCGGGATGCCGCCGCCACGCCCTGGCTGGGTTGGGTCGGCGAGCTGCTGGGTGAAGTAATGGCGCTGGCCGGAGGCGCCCGCCGCACCGCGCCGTTGCTGGCCGCCGAGCCGCTGCCGGCGTTGCTGCTGGATGGCGACGGGCAGTTGCTCGACGGCAACCCGGCCCTGCATGGCCTGGCCGCCGGACTGGGCCTGGACGACGTGCGCGAGCTGCTGCCGAGCAACCACCGCGAGCTGCTGCGTAGCTGTCTGGCCCAGGCCCGCGCGGTGCAGGACGCGCCCAGCGAGCAGGGTGGCCGGCACTTCCTCTGGAGCTTCATCCCCGACGCCGGCCAGGCCGAGGTGCTGGTGCGCGGCCGCGAGGCCAGCGCGCAGATCCAGGGCGAGCGCGAGGCGGCCCAGGCGCGGCGGCTGTACCGGCAGATCATCGAGAACACCAGCGACCTGATCTCGCGCCGCACCCTCGACGGCGTCATCCTCGACGCCTCGCCCTCGTCCTGGCCGCTGCTGGGCTACTGGCCGGAGGAGATGCGCGGCCAGTCGGTGCTGCCGCTGCTGCACCCGGACGACCGCAAGCGCGTGGCCCGCCACACCCGCGATGCCCTGGAGCAGGACGGCTACGCGACCCTGACCTACCGCCTGCGCCACCGCGACGGCCACTACCTGTGGTTCGAGACCGCCAGCCGCGCCATCCGCGAGACCTACACCGGGGCGGTGGTGGAGGTGGTCAGCGTGTCCCGCGACATCACCGCGCGGGTGCGCGCCGAGGAGAACCGCCGGCGCCTGGCCGAGGTGGTGGAGGCCAACGCCGACCTGGTGCTGTTCGTCGATGCCGGCGCCCGCCCCAACTACGCCAACCCGGCGGCGCGCAAGGCGCTGAACCTGGGCGAGGATAGCCTGCCGGAGAGCCTCGCCGGGCTGTTCGACGAGGCCCTGCTGCAACGCCTGGCGGACGAGGGCTGGAAGGCGGCCGACAGCCAGGGCGTGTGGCGCGCCGAGGGCCAGCTGCGGCCGCTGGGCGATGGCGCGCCGGTGCCGGTGTCGCTGGTGCTGCTGGGCCACCGCGCGGCCGGCGGCGAGCGCTACTACTCGTTGGTGGCCCGCGACATGACCGAGCGCGAACTGCGCGAGCACCAGCAGCGCCGCCACCAGGACGAGCTGGCCCACAGTGCGCGCCTGGTCACCCTCGGCGAGCTGGCCTCGGGCATCGCCCACGAGATCAACCAGCCGCTGGCCGCGGTGGTCAACTACGCCGGCGCCAGCCAGCGCTACCTGGCGGCCCTGGGCAGCAACCCGGAGGCGGCGCAGCGGGTGGCCCAGGGCCTGGCGCGCATCACCGAACACGCCAACCACGCCTCGGAAGTCATCCGCCGCCTGCGCGCCTTCCTGCGCAAGGGCCAGCGCCGCCTGCAGGCGCTGGACGTCAACGAGCTGGTGCGCGAGTCCCTCGGCCTGTGCGCCTGGGAAGCGGGGCAGGGCGGGGTAGCCATCGGCCAGGCGCTGGCGGAGAATCTGCCGCCGGTCTACGCCGACCGGGTGTTGCTGCAGCAGGTGCTGCTGAACCTGCTGCGCAACGCCATCGAGGCCAACCGCGAACGCCACGCCGGCGCGCCTTCGGCCATCGCCATCGGTTCGGCATTGGAGGCGGACGGCCGGCTCTGCGTGTGGGTGGAAGACAACGGCCCGGGGGCCGATGAAGAGACGCTGGGGCGCATGTTCACGCCCTTCTACAGCAGCAAGCCGGACGGCCTGGGCCTGGGGCTGTCGATGAGCCGCGGCATGGTCGAGGGTTTCGGCGGCACCCTGGACGCGCGCCCGGCGGCCGACGGCCTGCGCCTGGAATGCCGGCTGCCGGCGGCCGGCGAAGGGGGCAAGGCATGATGGGAAAAGCACAGGAGCAGGGCATGGAAGTACCGCAAGAAGCGGTGGTGTACGTGGTGGACGACGACCCGGGCATGCTCGAGTCCACCGTCTGGCTGTTCGAGTCGGTGGGCCTGAAGGCGCTGCCCTTCACCAGCGGCCGCGACTTCCTCGAAGCCTGCCCGGCCGACGCCCACGGCTGCGTGCTGCTGGACGTGCGCATGCCCGGCCTGGGCGGCCTGAGCGTGCAGGAGGAAATGCGCCGGCGCGGCCTGGAGCTGCCGGTGATCTTCGTCAGCGGCCACGCCGACGTGCCCATCGTCATCCGCGCCTTCAAGGCCGGCGCGCTGGACTTCATCGAGAAGCCCTACAACGAGCAGCTGCTGCTCGACAGCGTGCAGCAGGCCCTGCAATCCCGCGCCCGCCAGCACGCCTCGCAAGCCGGCCTGGGCGAGGTGGACGAACGCCTCGCCGCACTCACCCCGCGCGAGCGCGACGTGCTGCTGCCGCTGGTGCGCGGCTACACCAACCGCGAGGTGGCGGAGCAGCTGGACATCAGCGTGAAGACCGTGGACCTGTACCGGGCGCGGGTGATGAAGCGCATGCAGGCGCAGACACTGGCCGACCTGGTGGGGATGGCTATTGCGGCGGGGTTGGTGGATCCGCTGCGGTTGCGGCCGGAGGAGGCCTAAAGCACCCTCACCCCAGCCCTCTCCCAGAGGGAGAGGGGGCTGTTCGGCGTCAACCTGTAGCGGGCCCTGCCCGCGATTCGCGCGCAGGGCGCGCTCCTACAGGGGAATGGCGCGAGCGGGGCAGCGTAGGATCTCATCCGCGAATCGCGCCGTTGGTTCCGGCCATCGCGGACAAGGTCCTACGACGACCGTGCCTCCCTGGAGCCGTAGGGCGAATAACCGTTCGCGGTTATCCGCCGATACACCGGGGCCATAGCCAACGCCAAGGTCAACCCTGGCGCCGCCGGAAGCCAAGGCCAAACGGCGGATAACGCCATAGGCGTTATGCGCCCTACGTGCAGGAGAAACGCCGGCGACCACCGGGTATCCCCGGGGAGCTAACCCCCCGCCGCCGTTGTCTGAAACAACACGGGTATACTCGCCCGCCTGCCCGAACCCCAGGAGCCCCGCTTGTCGAAGTCCCGTCCGTCGCGTCCGCTGCTTTCACTGCTCCTTGCCGCCGGCCTCAGCGCCAGCGCGGCGCTGTATGCCTGCCCGGCCGGGCAGTCGGAGGTCTGCCTGGGCGGCTGCATCTGCGTTGCCGACCCTGACGGGATATTCGGCGTGCTCCAGGAGGACGCCCGCAACGTCGCGGCACCCGCCCTGGCGCAGTGGCTCAGCCAGTCCCGCGAGCGCATGGTGGCCGCCGGCGTGCAGCCGCTGCCGCTGGACCTGCGCGTGCAACTGCAGGCCTGGTACCCGGACGACCTGCTGCAGGCGGTGCGCTACCGCGTCGGCCAGGGCCAGGACGTCGACGCCGCCAGCGCCATGCTGCAGAACCAGGACGTAGTCGCCGTGACGCTGGTCGACGTGGTGGTGTTCCGCAACGAGGACGACGCGCTGCACAACCTGGCCCTCTGGGCCCACGAGCTCAAGCACGTGCAGCAGTACCGCGAGCTGGGCGTGGACGGCTTCGCCCGCCAGTACGTGCGCAACTTCAGCGCCCTGGAAGAGCCGGCCTACGCCATCCAGAACCAGGTCTCCCGGGAAGTGCGCAGCGCCCGGGCGCCGGCCGGCGACTAGCCGGGTTCGCCGCCGGTTGGCAGGCGCTGCGGCGCGTTTGATGCACATCAAGGGGCCGGCAACGGCGAAGGCGCAGGCTTAGGGCACAACCCCTGTCCCCCTCCGGAGGTCCCCCATGAACGCCTACACGCGCCTGCTGCTGATCTGCGATCCCCTGCTCCGTGATTCCGCCGCCATGGCGCGGGCCAAGGCCCTGGCGTTGGCCGGTGGCGGCCACCTGCACATGGTCACCCTGGATGCCCTGCCGGTCGGCTTGGGCGTGCTCGACAGCGTGCTGCAGACCCGCGCCCGCGAAGAAACCCGCCTGCGCCAGGAGCGCTGGCTGGAGGAACGCGCCGGGGAGCTGCGCGCCCAGGGCGTTGAGGTCGGCGTCGAGGCGATCTGGACCGAGAACCCGCTGGAGGAGGCGCTGCGCCTGGTGGAGCAGCACGGCATCAACCTGGTGGTGAAGGACAGCCAGTACGAGCCGGCGCTGAGCCGGGCGATCATGACGCCGCTGGACTGGCAACTGCTGCGTCGCTGCCCGGTGCCGCTGCACCTGGTCAGCACCGCCGACAACCCGCGCCCGCAGCGGGTGCTGGCCGCGCTGGACCTGTCCCAGGACGATGTGCTTGTCGACCAGCTCAACGACCATATAGTCGAGTCGGCGCAGGCCCTGGCCCGGCAGTGCGGCGCCGAGCTGCACCTGCTGCAGGCCTATGACCTGGCCAGCGGCTACCTGGCCTATGCCGCCGGGCCCGTGGCCTGGTCGCCGGAAGTCGCCGAGCAGATGAGCGGCCGCTCGCGCCAGCGCATGGACCGCATCGGCGAGCGCTTCGGCGTCGGCCGGCCCTACCAGCACCTGGTCAAGGGCGCGGCCACCCAGGTCATCAGCGAATTCGCCAACGAGAAGCGCTTCGACGTGGTGGTCATGGGCACCCTCTACCGCCCGGGCCTGGCGAAGATCATCGGCAGCACCACCGAACAGGCGCTGTACCGGGTGCATTCGGGCATTCTCGCGGTCCGGCCCTGAGGCGCGCGGCCATGAAGATGGTCGCGTTCCTCGCCCTGCTGCTGTCGCTCTGGGCCATCGCCGTGGTGGCCTGGATGATGCTGCGCTACACCCCCGCCGGCGGCGACGCCCAGTACGTGTTCCTCTGGGACCGCTGGGAGAACCGCGTGTGCCTGGTGTCCATCGGCAACCCGTCGCGGATCATCTGCGACCCGCGCTCGCTCTGGGTGGAACAGCAGAAGGACGACGGGCCCACGGCGCGTCGTCCTTGATAGCAGGCGCTCAGCTACCGTGGCGCCGTTGCTCGGCGTCGCGGCGGCGGGCCTCGGCCAGCGCGTGGGGCGCGGCCAGGCGTTGCTGCAGGCGTTCCAGGTAGTCGCGGGCCTGGGTTTCGTCGTGGAAGGGCACCCGGAACTGGTCGAGCTGGACGTAGCAGTGGCCATCGCGGGTGTGCAGCAGTTGCGTGCGCATGGAAGCCTCCTGGCGGAGCCGGCGGGGAAGTGGACTGCAACCACTTGTACGCCGCACAGGGGGCGACGGCTTGATCCGCATCAACCTCGCGCAGCGGGCGCTGCCGGCCACAGCCGGACGGCAGCGCGGCGCTTTCTCAGCAGTCGCCCTGCAGGGCGGCCCTTTCCTGGCGGCGGCTGGCGGCCAGGGAGATCGACCAGAGCACGAAGCCGCCGATGGCCAGCAGGCTGCCCACCCAGCCCGGCGAGGTCCAGCCGTAGCCGGCGGCCAGGGCCAGGCCGCCGAGGAACGGGCCCAGGGCGTTGGCGAAGTTGAAGGCCGAGTGGTTCAGCGCTGCGGCCAGGCCCTGGGCGTCCTCGGCCACGTCCATCAGGCGCGTCTGCAGCACCGTGCCGAGGGCGCCGCCGAAGCCGACGAAGAACACGCAGACCGCGATGCTCCAGATGTTGCCGGCGGTGAACGGGAAGATCGCCAGCACCACCGCGCTCCACACCAGCAGGCCGCCGGCGGTGGGCATCAGCGCGCGGTCGGCGAGCACCGGGATGAACATGTTGCCGAGGGTCATGCCGACGCCGAACACCGCCAGCACCAGCGGCACCACGGCGGGGGAGACGTGGGTGACCGCGCCGAGGATGTCGGCCAGGTAGGTGTACACCGCGAACAGGCCGCCGAAGCCGATGGCGCCGATGCCCAGGGTCAGCCACACCTGGCCGCGCTTGAGCGCGCCCAGCTCGCGCAACGGGCTGGCGCCGGCCTCGGGCGGCGAGTAAGGCGCCAGCAGGCGCACGCAGAGCATGGTGGTCACGCCCAGGGCGGCGACCAGCGCGAAGCTCCAGCGCCAGCCCAACGCCTGGCCCAGCCAGTTGGCCAGGGGCACGCCGACGATGGTGGCCACGGTCAGGCCGAGGAACATCCGCCCGACCGCCACCGTGCGCCGGTGCGGCGGCACCAGCGAGGCGGCCACCAGCGCGGCGATGCCGAAATAGGCGCCGTGGGGCAGGCCGCTGATGAAGCGGAACAGCAGCATCCAGTGGTAGGTCGGCGCCAGCGCGCTGAGGCCGTTGCCGATGGCGAACAGCCCCATCAGCAGCACCAGCAGGGTGCGCCGCGGCAGGCGCGCGCCGAGCACCGCCAGCAGCGGCGCGCCCACCACCACGCCCAGGGCGTAGGCGCTGATCACATGGCCGGCGGTGGGCGCATCGATGCCCAGGGCCGGGGCGAAGAGCGGCAGCAGGCTCATGGTGGCGAACTCGGTGGTGCCGATGGCGAAGCCGCCCACGGCGAGGGCGAATAGCACCAGGGCCGCACCGCGGCTGCGCGGTTCGGTTGTGGAGGTAGTCATCAGGGGTCCTTTGGTCTTATGCGGTGCGCCGGGGCGCGGCTGTCACGGGGAGCACGGTCAAGGCAGTGACCGACAGCGAAAGGACGCACAGGATAGCAGAAGGTTCCGCCGGGGTGGACGGAAGGCTCGGAATAGACGGGTAGGGTGCTGGTCGTTTTGGCTGGGTAAAGCGGCATCCATGTCTGTAGGAGTGTTCCTGGTAGGTGTGGCTATCAGGGTGATGGGTATCGCTTCGCTCCACCCATCCTACGTCAGGGTTTGCGCTGCTTTGCGGGGTGGAGGCTTGGCCGGGAATCGTCTGTGGAAGGGGCTGGAGAAGGGCGGCATCTTGCTTGGCGGGCAGTGGGGGCGGGCTGCCGGTGGGGCGATGACGGATTTGGATACTGAGTAGTATGTTGATCGCAAGACGGGATTCCGGCCTGCCTGGGATACGTCGCCACTTTTCGAAAACCTACTCGGTAGTATTCCCATGAGCATCATCTGGAGCCCACCGCTGACCGCCGACGAGCGCCGCTGGCAGGAGATCGCCCGGCTGCTCGGCGAGCGGCATTTCCGCCCGCTGGCCGCGGAGATCGACCGCGACCAGCGCTACCCGCTGGAACACCTGCCCGTGCTGCTGGAAAACCGCCTGAGCGGCATGTTCGTGCCCCGCGAGCATGGCGGCGAAGGGGCGTCGCTGTGCGCGCTGGTGGCCGTGGTCGAGGAACTGGCGCGCGGCTGCGCTTCCACCGCTGCGATCATGGCGGCCTTGTCCCTCGGCGCGTTCCCCGTGCTGCTCGGCGGCAGCGACGCGCAAAAGCGCCGGCTGCTGGGCGGGCTCGCCGAAACCGGGGCCGCGGTGAACTTCGCGCTCAGCGAGCGAGGCGCGGGCTCCGACCCCGCCGCCCTGCAGACCACCGCCACCCGCACGGGCAAGGGCTGGCGGATACGCGGCGAGAAATGCTGGCTGGGCAACGGCGGCCACTCCCGGCACTTCATCGTCTTCGCCGCCACCGGCGAGAACGTCGGGAGGAAGGCCATCAGCGCCTTCGTCGTGGCCCGCGACGCCGAGGGCGTGGTGATCGACCACTACGAAGACAAGCTGGGCATCCGCGGCACCACCACCACCAACCTGAAGCTGGACACCTACGTCGAGGACGACGCCATCGTCGGCGAAGCCGGCAAGGGCCTGGGCCTGGCGCTGGCCACCCTCGGCGTGGGCCGCGTGGTCATCGCCGCCCAGGCCAACGGCATCGCCCTGGCGGCATTCGAGGAGGCCGCGGCCCATGCGGTGGAACGCAGCACCTTCGGGCGCCCGATCATCGACCACCAGGGCGTCGGCTTCAAACTGGCCGACGCCGTCACCTCGCTGTCCGCGGCCCGCATGCTGACCTACGAAGCCGCCCGCGCATACGACCGTGGCGACGACATAGTCGCGCTGGGGGCGATGGCCAAGCTGTTCTCCAGCGAATCTTCCCACCGCATTGTGGACGATGCCCTACAGATTCTGGGTGGCCGCGGCTACGTAAAGCCCAGTGCGATGGAACGTTATTATCGCGACCAGCGGATCACCGAAATCTACGAAGGCACTTCGGAGATCCAGCGGGTGGTCCTGGCGCGCCAGGTAAAACATTCGTTGTGTGCAAACCCGAACAAGAAGGAATGAAGTGTGGCCAATAAATCCGTCCGTTACGAAAACATGCCGCTGCGCCAGTCGGCGATATTGGATGCCGCGGCAGAGGCGTTTTCCAGAGTTGGTTATGAAGCAACTTCGATCGATTACGTGGCGGACCAGATACAGGCTACCAAGGGCAGTGTCTATTACTACTACCGGAGCAAGGGGGACCTGTTCGCCGCTGTGCACCGGCGGGCCATGGAAATGAACCTGGAAAGCGTTGCGCCGATTGCCGCGGACGTAGCCCAGAGCGCGGACCAGCGGCTGCGGCGGATGGCGGTCGAGCATACCCGGCTGATGATGGAATACACGTCCTACCAGCGGGTGACCGTGCAGGGCGTCGAGATGCACCTCACCGGCAGCCTGACCGATGCCCAGCGCGCGGAGATGCAGCGGCTCATCGTCATGCGCGACGAATACGAAGCGCTGTTTCGCGAAGTGATAGAGGAGGGAATCGTCGCCGGCATATTCAAGTCCGTCGATTCGCACCTGTTGGTCAAGCCGCTGTTGGGGGCATTGAACTGGACGACCATGTGGTATCGCCGCCAACCGGGCGAAACGGATATGCAGCGGATGAAAGTTGCAGAAGAGATTGCGGATTACGTCGTAGATGGTCTCAGGCAAACCTAAAACAACTAGAAGGTAGTAGAGATGAATACGGTAGTCGATAAAGAAACCAGCGAGGCATGGCATGCGGTAGCGCACTGGTACCACTCGTTCTTCACCGGGATGGTACTTTCCTCGGTGACCCGGCAAGGCACATCCCGCGCGGCGGAACTGGTCTACCAGGTGTTCTGCCGGCAACGCTCGGAACGGTTCCTCCAGGGCCTGGCGAAACTGGGCATCGACAAGCTCCCGCCCGCGGTGGCCGCCGCGCAATATCACTACCTGTCGAACAACATCGGCGGCGTCTGCGTCGAGTACATGTACGAGAGCGACCGCAAGGCCTGGGTGCGCTACACGCCGCCGCGCTGGATCTGGTCGGGCACCGCGCTGTGCGGCATCCCCTCGGAGGTTTCCGCGGCCATGCTGCGCGGCTGGCATGCGCAGAACGGCGTCACCCTGGGCAACCCGCGCCTGGGCTTCGTCTGCACCAAGCAGACCGCCGATGGCCAGTCCGGTCTCGAAGGCTACTACTACGAATACGACGCGCCCCTGGCGCCCCACGAGCGGCTGCGCTTCGCCCGCCACGAAGACGCCCCGGACTTCGACGCGGCCGCCGCGCCCACGCTGCCCTCCAGTGATTGGCCGCAGGCGCGCATCGAGAAGGCCAGCCGCAACTATGCGATGGAATACGTACGCTCGACCCTGCCCACCGCCGTCGACCTCTTCGGCCCCAGCGAGGCGGTGAGCGTGCTGCGCCTGTCGGCGCGCCAGGTCGCCATGCAGTGCTACCACGAAACCGCAGCGCGCCTGGGCGTGGCGCAGGACAAGTCGGTGCACGCCTTCGTCGACTTCCTGGCCAGGCTGGCCCGGGCCCAGGGGGACGAGGTCAGGGTGCAGGAAACCACCGACGGCTACGTCATCAGCCAGTGCGGCTGGACGCTGTTCGGCCAGGCACAGGCCCTGCACCCGGCGGTCTTCGACATCTGGAACGGCCTGCTGGAAGGCGCCGCCGATGCGCACAACCACCGGCTGGCGCTGAGCGTCACCCACAAGGACCTGGCCAACGGCCGCTTCGCCTGGCACGTTGGGGGAGCTGTGTGATGGCCGGCGCACTGGAAGGACTGCGCGTCATCGACGCCTCGCGGGTGCTCGCCGGACCCTTCGCCGCGCAGATACTGGCGGACCACGGCGCCGAGGTGGTCAAGGTCGAAGGCCCCGAGGGCGACGAGTGCCGGGGCTTCGGCCCGCCGTTCGTGGAGGGCAGCGCGGCGTATTTCAACGCGGTGAACCGCAACAAGCGGGCGATCACCCTGGACATGGGCTCCGAGGCCGGCCGCGAGGTGTTCTGGACGCTGCTGGAAAGCGCCGACGTGCTCATCGAGAACTTCAAGGCGAGCACCTTGCGCGCCTGGGGCATCGAATCGCCGCTGGAGATCACCCGGCGCCTGCCCCGGCTGGTGCATTGCCGCATCACCGGCTTCGGCGACGACGGCCCGCTCGGCGAACTGCCCGGCTACGACGCCGTGGTCCAGGCGCTGTCCGGCCTGATGAGCATCAATGGCGAACCCGGGCGGCTGCCGGTCAGGCTGGGCTCGCCCATCGTCGACATGTGCACCGGCATGAACGCGGCGCTCGCGGCCCTGCTGGCGCTGCACGAGCGCAACGGCAGCGGCCGTGGGCAGATGGCCGACGTCGCCCTGTACGACAGCGGGGTGAGCATGGCGCACCCGTACCTGGCGAACTTTCTGGCCTCGAAGGTGCCGCCGAAGCCGGTCGGCAATGGCCATCCGAACATCGTGCCCTACGACCTGTTCGAGACGGCGGGCGCGCCGATATTCGTCGCCGTGGCGAACAACCGGCAGTTCCGCCTGCTCGCCCAGCTGCTGGGGGCGCCCGGCCTAGCGGACGATGCGCGGTACGCCAGCAACGGGCTGCGCGTCGAGAACCGGGCCGCGCTCGAAGTCGAGCTGAAAAGACTGTTCAGGCAGGTCCGCGGCGAGGCGTTCGGCGAGGAGCTGCTGCGCAAGGGCGTGCCGGCGGCGGCCATCCTCGACGTCGGGACAGTGGCGCAGGCGCCGCATACGCTGCATCGCCAGATGGTCATGGACGAGGAGGGCTACAGCGGCCCGGGCATTCCGGTGAAGCTGGCGCGCACGCCGGGCGCCCTGCGCAGGCGGCCGCCCCGGCTCGACGAGCACCGCGACGAAGTGCTCATGGCGTATGGCTTTTCCAGTGCGCAGATAAAGGCGCTCGCCGAGCGCGGCGTATTCGGCGCCGAACGCGAGCCTTGAGGCCTCCCGCGCGTCTTTCGCGCCTGGGCCGGCCGCGAGGCTGACCCCGCACTCACCAGCACGATCAATCGAATAGCGGCTGTCCCTCTGCGAAGAGCGGGCAAGGGCCTTTGCATGCTTTTCGCAGGCAGCCAACGGGTGGAGAACAACGATGCAATCAGCAACCCCCGCAATAACGCTGGCCGATCTGAACCCGTCGGACGTCGACGCGACCTATCGGAAACTCAACCTCAGAATCCTGCCTTTCCTGTTCATCTGCTACGTGCTCGGCTTCATCGACCGGGTGAACATCAGCTTCGCCCACCTGGAGTTCAGCGCCGACATCGGCCTCAGCGAAGCCGCCTACGGCTTCGGCGTGGGCCTGTTCTTCGTCGGCTACATCCTCTTCGAAGTGCCGAGCAACCTGTGCCTGCAGCGATTCGGCGCGCGGGTCACCATCTCCCGGATCATGATCCTCTGGGGGTTGATCTCCACCTGCATGATGTTCGTGCAGACCCCCATGCAGTTCTACGTCGCGCGCATAGCGCTGGGCTGCGCCGAGGCGGGCTTCCTGCCCGGGGTGATCCTCTACCTGACGTATTGGTACCCGTCCGGGCGCCGCGCCCGCGTCACCTCCAGGTTCATCCTCGGCATCGCCGCGGCCGGCACCATCGGCGGCATCGTCTCCGGCTGGATCATGCACAACATGGGCGGCGTGTACGGGCTGAAGGCCTGGCAGTGGCTGTTCCTGCTCGAAGGCTCGCCGTCCATCGTCGCCGGCGTGATCGCCTACTTCTACCTGGCCGACAAGCCGGAGCAGGCGAAGTGGCTCAGCCCGACGGAAAAGGCCATCGTCCAGGCGCACCTGGCCGAGGACGCCAGCGCCAAGGCCGCCGTCGAGAAGGGCCACGACTTCTCCGCGGCGCTGAGGAACCCCTGGGTCTACATCGCCGCCTTCGGCTACTTCGTCATTCCCTGGGCCGGCTCGGTGCTGAACTTCTGGGCCCCCACGCTGATCAAGCAGTCGGGCGTGACCAACGTCTGGTACATCGGCCTGCTGTCCGCGCTGCCCTGGCTGGTCGGTGCGGTCGGCATGCTCATCGTCTGCTGGAACTCCGACCGGGTGGTGGAGCGCCGCTGGCACTTCATGGCCTGCATCCTGGTGGTGGCCGGCGCCGTCGCCGCCATCGGCTATCTGCCGTCGAACTGGACGCTGTCGATCGTCCTGCTGTCGATCATGTGCGTCGGCTACCTCTCGGTGACGGCGTTGTTCTGGACCATTCCCACCGCCTTCCTGTCCGGCACGGCGGCGGCCGGAGGCATCGCGCTGATCAGCAGCCTGGGGCAGGTGGGCGGGCTGACCGCGCCCATCGTCATCGGCTGGGTGCGTGGGGCGACGGGGAGCCTGTCGTGGGGGATGTATACGGTTGCGCTGGTGTTGATCGCGGGGGGCCTGACCATACTGCTGGGGATTCCCAGGCGCATGTTGCGGGAGAACAAGGCGAAGTAGGGGCTTTCCACCGATGGGGCCGAGGTGCTTTTCGTAGGATGGGTTGAGCTTGCGAAACCCATGCGGTGGCGGTGATGGGTATCGCTTCGCTCAACGCCATCCTACGGGGCGTTGTGTTCACCGGTGGCTTCGGTGTTTTGGTTTGGCGCCTTTCCCTCTCCCCAACCCTCTCCCTGAAGGGAGAGGGGACCGTTGGGCAGACGCTGATGTTTTGGAGTCAGCCGGCTAGCGCAGAAGCTGCCGGCTGAAGCCAGGCCTCCTCTCGGCACGGACAAAGCCCCCTCTCCCTTCAGGGCGGGGCGCGCAGCCGAGGGCTGGGGAGAGGGAGCGGAGTCGACCAGACACACCAAGGCAACAACATATCGCCAATCTGCAAATAATGATTATCATTCGCCACCTACCGCCACACCCCACCAGGACACCCCATGCTCCCAGCCCCCGCACCCACCCAGGGCACCCCCGGCCTGGCCCCCACCCGCGATGGCCGCGAGCTGTTCTACCAGGCCCTCCCAGGCCCGGCAGATGGGCAGGCGCCCACCGTAGTATTCGAAAGCGGCCTGGCCGCCAGCCGTTCCTTCTGGGGGCTGGTCCAGCCTTTGGTGGCACAGTGGACCCGCGCCGTGGTCTACGACCGCAGCGGCCTCGGCCGCAGCCCGGCGGACGCCCAGCCGCGCAGCATGCAGCGGATGGCCGACGACCTCAACGACCTGCTCGACCACCTCGGCCCCGGGCCCTTCGTGCTGGTGGCGCACAGCGGCGGCGGCCCCCTGGTGCGCGCCGCCACCGCCGCGCGGCCGGAGCGTATCGCCGGCCTGGTGCTGGCGGACGTCTCCGACGAAGCCTGCGAACTGATCTTCACCCCGGCCTTCCGCCGCCTGGAGAAATTCGCCCACGCGGCCAGCTGGCTGCTGGCCCGCTGCGGCTTGCTGGAGCGCTGCTACCGCAAGGTCATCGCCGTACTGCCCGAGGACGTGCTCGCCGACCTGCGCCGGGAAGGCTTCAGCATGCCGGTGATGCACACCCGCGGCGCCGAGCTGGCCGGCCTGGTGGCAGCGCTGGAAACCTATCGCAACCAACCACCGGTGCTGCCGGACATCCCGCTGACGCTCATCTCCGGCGCCCTGGCGGACTTCGGCATGAGCGAGCGCATCCGCGCGGCAGCCAACGCCGCCCATGCCTACCGCGCCCGGCAGTCGCCCCAGGGCCGCCATGTGCTGGCCGAGCGCTCGGGCCACGGGCTGATCCTCAGCGAACCGGCGCTGGTGGCCGAGGAGATCGCGCGGCTGCTCGGCGTGGCGGATGCCCGTGGCTGACGCCGCTCACGGCCCCGGCCGCCAGACCGCCGGGGCGATGCTCACGGCGCGCGGCAGTATGCGGTTGGCGTAGAACAGGTCGGCGGTGCGTTGCTGGGCGGCGACGTCGGCGTCGTTCAGCGGACGGATCGGCGAGGCTGGCGGGCGGTGGCTGAAGGTGAGTTCGATCACCTGGGGCGACAGGCCGGTGACGCGGGCCATGATCGCCACGCTGCCGACCTTGTCGCTGCGCGTCAGGGCTTCGGCCTGGGTGAAGGTGTCCAGCACCTGGCGCAGGAACTCGCCGTTGCGCTCGGCGAAGGCGCGCGAAGCCAGGTAGAACGGCCCGGACAGGTCCAGGCCCTCGCCGTTGGCCAGCAGCCGTGCGCGGCCTTCCAGCTCCAGTTGCGAGTACCACGGGTCCCAGATGGCCCAGGCGTCCACCTGGCCGCTTTCGAAGGCGGCGCGGGCATCGGCCGGGGTCAGGTACAGCGGCTGGATGTCGCCGATACCCAGGCCGGCCTTCTGCAGCGCGCGCAGCAGGGTGTTGTGCGAGCTGGAGCCTTTCTGGAAGGCCACGCGCTTGCCTTTCAGCCCGGCCAGGTCATGGAGCGGGCTGTCTTGCGGCACGATGATCGTTTCCGCCTGCGGCTTGGCCGGCTCGGTGCCCACGTAGAGCAGGTCGGCGCCGGCGGCCTGGGCGAAGATCGGCGGGATGTCGCCGCTGCCACCCAGGTCGATGGCACCCACGTTCAGCGCCTCCAGCATCTGCGGGCCGGCGGGAAACTCGACCCAGTCGATTCGGGTGTGCGCGAAGCGCTGCTCCAGCAGCCTGTGCTCCTTGGCCAGCACCTGGCTGGTGGAGGCCTTCTGGTAGCCGATGCGCAGTTGCGCGGGGGCGTCGGCCCAGGCGCCGCCGGCCAGTGCGAACAGGGTGAGCAGGGCCGCCAGGCGGCCCTTCAGGTGCTTGGTCATGCGTCCTGCCAGTCGGTGGAGGGTTTTTCCCAGAGGTTGATCCCGCCTTCCACGGCGTGGCGGTCGATTTCCGCCAGTTCCTCGGCGCTCAAGGCCAGGTTGTCCAGGGCGGCGACGTTCTCGTGCAACTGCTGCGGGTGGCTGGCGCCGATCAGCGCCGAGGTCACCCGCGGATCGCGCAGGGTCCAGGCCAGGGCCAGCTGGGCCAGGCTCTGGCCGCGGCGCGCGGCTATCTCGTCGAGCGCGCGGGCGCGGCGCAGGTTGTCCTCGGACAGGTGCTCGGGGCGCAGCGAAGCGCCGCCGGGGCGGTTGATCCGCGCGTCCTCGGGCACGCCGTTCAGGTACTTGCCGGTGAGCAGGCCCTGGGCCAGCGGGGTGAAGGCGATGACGCCGGCGCCGAGTTCGTCGGTGGTGGCCAGCAGGTCCTTTTCCACCCAGCGGTTGAACAGGTTGTAGGCCGGCTGGTGGATCAGCAACGGCACCTTCCAGTCGCGCAGCAGCGCCGCCAGCTCGCGGGTCTTGCCTGCGGAGTAGCTGGAGATGCCCACGTACAGCGCCTTGCCCTGCTGCACGGCGCTGGCCAGGGCGCCGGCGGTTTCCTCCAGCGGCGTGTGCGGGTCGAAGCGGTGCGAGTAGAAGATGTCCACGTAGTCCAGGCCCAGGCGTTGCAGGCTCTGGTCCAGGCTGGCCAGCAGGTACTTGCGCGAGCTGCCGCCCTGGCCGTAGGGGCCGGGCCACATGTCCCAGCCGGCCTTGGTGGAGATGATCAGCTCGTCGCGGTAGGCGGCGAAGTCCTCGCGCAGCAGGCGGCCGAAGTTGATCTCGGCGCTGCCGTAGGGTGGGCCGTAGTTGTTGGCCAGGTCGAAGTGGTTGATGCCCAGGTCGAAGGCGGTGCGCAGCAGCGCGCGCTGGGTGTCCAGCGGCGTGGCATCGCCGAAGTTGTGCCACAGGCCCAGGGACAGGGCCGGCAGCACCAGGCCGCTGCGGCCGACGCGGCGGTAGGGGAGGCGCTGGTAGCGCTCGGGGGTGGCGAGGTAGGTCATGGGGGACTCCGTGTTCAGGCAAATCGGTTGGCCGGGCGCGCCAGGCCCAGGTGGTCGCGCAGGGTGCTGCCGGCGTAGTCGCGACGGAACAGCCCGCGCCGCTGCAGCTCCGGCACCAGCAAGTTGGCGACGTCTTCCAGGCCGCCGGGCAGGTGCGGCACCAGCACATTGAAGCCATCGGCGGCGCCCTGTTCGAACCAGGCCTGCAGCTCGTCGGCGATGCGTTGCGGGGTGCCGACCAGGCTGTAGTGGCCGCGCCCGCCGGCGATGCGCCGGCCGAGCTGGGCGAGGCTCAGGTTCTCCTTGCCGGCCAGTTCGGTGAGCAGCAGCTGGCGGCTGCGCTGGCCGCTGTCGGTCAGCGGCAGTTCCGGCAGCGGGCCGTCCAGCGGGTAGGCGGACAGCTCGAAGTTGCCGAGCATGCGCGAGAGCAGGGCGACACCCACTTGCGGCTCCACCAGTTCCTGGAAAGCTTCCTGCTTTTCCTGGGCCTCGGCTTCGCTGTCGGCGACCGCCACGTATACGCCGGGCATCACCTTCAGTTCGTCCGGGTGGCGGCCATGGCGCGCCATGCGGCCCTTGAGGTCGGCGTAGAAGTCGCGGGCGGCGGCCAGCGAGGTCTGCGCGGTGAACACCACCTCGGCGGTCTGCGCGGCCAGCTCGCGGCCGGTTTCCGAGGAGCCGGCCTGGACCACCACCGGGCGGCCCTGGGGCGAGCGCGCCACGTTCAGCGGGCCGCGCACCTGGAAGTGTTCGCCCTGGTGGTCGAGCTGGTGCAGTTTGGCCGGGTCGTAGTATTGGCCGCTGGCCTTGTCGCGCAGGAAGGCGTCGTCCTCCCAGCTGTCCCACAGGCCGCTCACCACGTAGTGGAACTCGCGGGCGCGGGCATAGCGCTCGGCGTGGCCGAGGTGCTCGCTGCGATTGAAGTTCAGCGCCTCGGCGGCGTTGTCCGAGGTCACCAGGTTCCAGCCGGCGCGCCCGCCGGAGAGGTGGTCCAGCGAGGCGAACTTGCGCGCCACGTGGTAGGGCTCGTTGTAGCTGGTGGTGACGGTGGCGATCAGGCCGATGCGCTCGGTCACCGCGGCCAGCGCGCTGAGCAGGGTGAGCGGTTCGAAGTGATCGGAACGGGCCATGCGGCTGGCGATGGGCGCGCTGGGGGCGGCCACGCTGTCGGCGACGAACAGGGTATCGAACTTCGCCGCCTCGGCGATCTGCGCCAGGCGCTTGTACTGCTGGAAGCTCAGCCCGGCGTCGGCCGGTACGTCCGGGTGGCGCCAGGCGGCGACGTGGTGCCCGGTGGCCATGAGGAAGGCGCCGAGGGAAAGGGTGCGGTTGCTTGCGGTCATGCTGGTGTCCTCTGCGGAAGGGTGGCGCACGCCGGGCGGGACGGTTTCTTGGTTGGCGCCCCGCCGGCGAGGGCGGGGCGCAGGTTCCGCGGCTCAGAAGTCCTTGCGCAGCTCGAAGCCGAAATAACGGCCGTCGTCGCGCGGCACCAGGCGGTAGACGTAGCTCCCGCCGCTGGCCAGCAGTGGCGAATAGGACTTGTCGGTGAGGTTCTTGGCCAGGAAGGCCACGCGCCAGCCGGCGTTGTAGTCGGCCAGGGCCACGCTGGCATTCCAGATGCCGTAGGCGCCCTGGATGGTGTCCGGGTTCTGGCTCAGGTCGTACTGCACCTTGTCCTGCCAGCTGTAGTCGGTGCCCAGCTCCACATCCAGGCCGTTGTCCAGCGGGATGTCGTAGTCGGCGCGCACGTAGCTCTTCCAGTCCGGCGAGAAGGGCAGCGGCTTGCCGTTGACGTTGCAGCTGGCGGCGGCGCCCGGCGGGCAGCTGAACTCGTCGATGCGCGCGTGGGTGTACGCCACCGAGCCGGACAGCTTCAACTGGCGGGTGGCCTGCCAGGCCAGGTCGGCCTCGGCGCCTTCGGTCTTCACCGAACCGGCGTTGATCAGGCGCGTCACCACCTGGTTGGCCACGGTGTCGTAGAAGTTCGCCTGGTAGTTGTCGTACTCGGTGTGGAACACCGCGAAGTTGGCGCTCAGGCGCTTGTCCAGGGCGGTGGCCTTCAGGCCCAGCTCCCAGGAGTTGGAGGTTTCCGGCTTGAGCGCCTCGGTGTCGCGCGGCTGCATGTTGAAGAACACGTTGTAGGCCGGGCCCTTGTAGCCGCGCGAGTAGGTCAGGTAGCTGGTGAGGTTCTCGCTCAGGTCGTACTGCACACCTAAACGCCCGGACCAGCCGTCTTCGTCGGTGGAGCCGGAGCTGCGGGTGGACGGCTGGATGCCGGTAACCGCGGTGGCCGAGGTGGACACCCGGCGGTGGTCGTATTCCAGCTCGTCGTGGGTGTAGCGCAGGCCGGCGATGCCACGGAAGGCCGGGGTGAAGTTCAGCGTCGCCTCGCCGAAGGCCGAGTAGCTGTCGCTGGTGGTGCCGTAGCCGGCCACGCCGGTGTCGACCGAGCCGGTGGTGGTCAGGGTGCGGCGGTAGGTCTCGTCGTCCTTGGCGTGCATGTAGTACAGGCCGGTGACGTACTCGGCGAACTGGCCCTTGGGCGAGGCCAGGCGGATTTCCTGGGAGTACTGGTCGTAGGCCAGCTCGCCCTTGTCGTGGGAGCTGGGGAAGGCCGCGCTGACCTGGGACAGGCGGTCGCCGTCCTGGTACTGGGTGTTGTCCCAGCCGCGCCAGGCGCTGATCGAGGTCAGGGTGTAGTCGCCCAGGCTCCAGTCCAGCTGGGCCGACAGGCCCTTGTTGGTGTCGTCGACATGAGTGCGGTAGTCGGCGTTGATCTTGCGGTTGTCGCTGTCGGCCACCACCGGGCGCAGGGCATTGGCGAAGGCCGCGCTGCTGGTGTCGGTGACGACGCCGCTGGGGCTGTCGTCGTTGGCCTGCATGTAGTCGGCGATCAGCGTCACCTTCAGGTCGTCGCTGGGCGTCAGCTCGAACTTGGCGCGCGCGCCCTTGCGGTTGTAGCCGTTGACCTCGTGGCCGTTGTAAACGTTCTCCACGTTGCCCTCGTAGCTGCCCAGCAGGGCCGTGACGCTGGCCTTGAGCTTGCCCGGCACGAGGGTGCCGCCGATGCCGAAGCTGGTGCGGTTCTCGTTGCCGCCGCCGAAGTGCGAGTAGTCGACGAAGCCGCTGGTTTCGTCCGGCACCGCCCGGGTGACGATGTTGAGCACGCCGGCCGAGGCGTTCTTGCCGAACAGCGTGCCCTGCGGGCCGCGCAGCACCTCGATGCGCTCCAGGTCGAGCAGGTCCAGGGTGGCCATGCCGGGGCGGCCGTAGACCACGCCGTCGACCACGGTGGAAACGCTCGGCTCGACGCCCGGCGAGGTGCTGATGGTGCCCACGCCGCGGACGAACAGCGAGGTGTCCTTGTTCGAGGCGCCGGCGCGGTAGTTCAGCATCGGCACTTCGCTGACGAGGGTCGAGACGTTGTTGCGGTTGTCGCGCTGCAGCTGCTCGCCGCTGATCACGCTGACCGCCACCGGCACCTTCTGCAGCGATTCCTCGCGGCGCGTCGCGGTGACGGTCACGGCATTGAGGGTGGGGGCCGCTTCCTCGGCCTTGGGCTGCTCGCCATCGGCGGCCTGCGCCGGCAGCTGCACGCCGCCCACCAGCGTGGCGATGGCCAGCGCCAAGGCGCTGAGCCGGGGGAATTGATCGTGGGCGTTCGCCCGGTACTGCTGAGTCATGGCCACTCCTGGATTGCCCTGGTCCGCCGCCAGCCTCTTGTGCGGGCCGCTGCGGCGCCTGTTCGCGGAAACTTCACGAGCGCTCGCTCGTGCGAGTGGCCGATGGATGAAGAAGGCTTTTTGTCAGCGGCAAAGCTTGTTTGTTAGCGCTAACATCGGCGAGTATCCGGATCACGCTTTAGAGCGTCAAATACTGAAAAATTACTTTTATATTCCTGAAATGGAGGTCGTCACTGGACAGTCCCCGCAAGCGCCGCGGCGCCGGCCGCGTCACCCTCACCGCCGTGGCTGAGCGCGCTGGAGTGTCGGCCATCAGCGTGTCGCGCTACTTCAACCAGCCGGCGAGCCTTTCCGAGGAGCTGCGCGAGCGCATCGGCGAGGCGGTGGCGGCGCTGGGCTACGTGCCCAACCAGGTGGCTGGCGGGCTGGCCTCGGCGCGCGGGCGCATCGTCGGCATGGTGGTACCGAACATCTCCGGGCCGATCTTCGCCGACACCATCCAGGCCTTCAGCGACGTCCTGGCCGCGGCCGGCTACCAGCTGTTGCTGGCCTCCAGCTACTTCGACGGCGAGAAGGAAGAGAGCGCCGTGCGCGCCTTCCTCGGCTGGAACCCGGCGGCCCTGGTGCTGACCAGCCACTTCCACACCCCAACCTGCGAGAAGCTGCTGGAAGACGCCGATGTCCCGCTATTGGAAATGTGGGACTACCAGCCGGCGCGCCGGCCCATCCAGGTGGGCTTCTCCCACTACTAGGTGGGCGTGGACGCCGCGCGCTACCTGCATGGCAAGGGCTACCGGCGCATCGCCTTCGTGCAGAACAGCGCGCCGGGCGACTACAGCGCCCTGGACCGCCGCGACGGCTACGCCGACACTCTGCGCGCCCTGGGCCTGCAACCCTGGATGTTCGTGCCCACCGCCAGCGCCCCCTTCGAGGCCGGCAAGCAGGCGATGGAAGCGCTGATGGCGCGGCGCGAGCGCCCGGACGCCATCGTCTTCGCCAACGACAACCTCGCCGCCGGCGGCCTGCTCGCCGGGCAGCGTGCCGGCCTGCGCATCCCGCAGGACTGCGCGGTGCTCGGCTTCGGCGACTACCCCTTCGCGCCCATGCTGCTGCCCAGCCTCACCACCCTCAAGCCGCCGGCCCGGGAAATCGGCGAGATCGCCGCGCAGCGGGTGCTGCAGGCCATCGGCGCGCAGCCGGCGGAAGGGGCGGTGGAGCGCCTGAACCTGCTGCAGTGCCGGGTGGTGGAGCGGGAGAGCTGCTGAGGCAGCGAGGCGATGCCCATTGCCGTGGCCGCATGGGTTTCGCCAAGGCTCAACCCATCCTACGAAAAGCACTTCGGCGCGGCCGGTGCGAACAGCCTCGTGGGATGGGTTGAGCGAAGCGATACCCATCGCCATGGCTGGTGCGAACAGGGGACCGGTCATATTGGCTGAAGGAAAGGCCATACGCCTGCCTAGCCGACGCTCCGTCGAGCCTCTAGACTCGTCCTACGCCCCGATCGCTACGAGTTGTGACCTTGCCCAGTGCAATAACAAGATCCTCGCCGCTCGCGCGCACACTCCCGACCCTGGCCCTGACGCTCTTCCTCGCGCTGCTGCCGACCCTGGCGCCGGCCTGCGGCAAGACCCTGCGCTGGGACGACGACCCGCCCTTCAGCATGCTCCTGCCCAATGGCGAGATCGGCGGCATCAACGTCGACATCAACCGGCTCACCCTGGAGCGCCTGGGCTGCCAGGTGACGCTGGTCAAGCTGCCCTGGGCGCGGGCGCTGAAGGAGCTGGAGCAGGGCCGCCTCGACGTATTGCCGGGGGCCTTCCGCTGGCCGGAGCGCGAGGTCTACGCCTACTTCTCCGGGATCATCCTGCAGCCCTCGCGGAACATCCTGTTCATGCGTAAGGGCGACCCCGCCCGGGACGGTCTGCATGGCCTGCTGGACCTGTTGGGCACCTCGTTCCGCCTGGGCGCGCAGGTCGGCGTGAGCTACGGCGAGTCCTACCAGCAACTGCTCGCCAACGACGACTTCGCCAGCCGGGTGTTCTTCAACCCCAGCCGCGGCAACCTCTGGCACATGATCGACAAGGGCCGCCTCGACGGCATCATCGCCGACGAGAACAGCGGCCTCTACGAGCTGGAGCAACTGGGCCTGAACGAACGCATCGGCCCCATCGCCGTGGTGGTTTCCAGCGACGCCGCGGAAGTCGCCTTCAGCAAGCGCACCACCACGCCGGCGTTCGTCGAGCGCTATGCCCGGGCGATGCGCGAGCTGGTCGAGGGCGGGGAGTACCAGGCGATCCTGCAGCGTTACCTGAGCCCCCTGTAGGAGCGCGCCCTGCGCGCGATTTCGCGGGCAGGGCCCGCTCCTACAGGTCAGGCACGGTATGCCTCCCCCGTAGGTGCGGACCTTGTCCGCGATAACCGGATGCCCCGGCGCGGATCGCGGATGAGATCCGCTCCTACGCTGCCCCACCTACGCCGTTCCCCTGTAGGAGCGCGCCCTGCGCGCGAAATCGCGGGCAGGGCCCGCTCCTACAACAGCGTCATGCGCCGGGCCTCACCCCAACCCCTGCGCCCGCAGGTGCGCCTTCAGGGCCTCGATGAACACCCGCACCTTGCGCGTATTGCGCCGGTGCGGCAGGAACAGCACGTGGATGGTGGCGCCGAAGGCGCTCTGGTCGCGCCAGCAGTCCGGCAGCTGTTCCACCAGCTCGCCGCGGGCCAGGTACGGCAGGGCGCTCCATTGCGGCAGGAACTGCACGCCGTGGCCGGCCAGCAGGCAGGCGAGCAGGAAGTCGTAGTTGTCGCTGGCCAGGCGCGGCACCGGCTGCTTCAGGCGGATGCGCTCGCCGTCGCGGTTCACCCACCAGAAGTTCCGGTTGAGCATGGGGTGGCGGAAGATCAGCCAGTCGTGCTCGGTGTAGTTCTCCAGGGTCACGTCCATGCCCTTGCGCGCCAAGTATGCGGGGCTGGCGCACAGCAGCAGGTGGTTCTCCAGCAGCGGCTGGGCGATCACCCCCGGCAGGTCGACAGGGCCGTCGCGCAGGGCCAGGTCGTAGCCGCCTTCCACCAGGTCGGCGAACTCGTCCTGCAGGTCCACCTCCAGGCGCACCTGCGGGTATTCTTCGAGGAAGGCGCCGCACACCTGGTTGAGGAAGGCCGGGGCGAAGGAGGGCGGGGCGGCGATGCGCAGGGTGCCGCGCAGGTCCTTCTGCAACTGCTCCACTTCCGCGCCGGCCGCCTGCAGGTGCAGCAGCGCCTGGCGCGCGCCCTCCAGGTAGATCTGCCCGGCCTCGGTCAGCGCCATGCGCCGGGTGGTGCGCTCGAACAGCCGCGCGCCGAGTTCCGCCTCCAGCTGCGCCACGCCCTTGGTCACCGCCGAGGGCGTCTTGCCCAGGTGTTCGGCGGCGCGGCTGAAGCCGCCGTGGTCGGCGGTGGCGACGAACATGGTCAGGGCGGTCATCTTGTCCATTTATCTATTCCTGTCAGGCACAGAAGTTGTGCAAAAATTCGGCATTAAAGCCGTGCCGGGCTTTGGTTAACCTGCGTTCACACAACAAGAACCTGGGCGAACCCATGAAAATACTGATTCCGGCGCTGGTGTCCATGGCCTGTGTTTTTTCCTCAGCGGAAAGTATGGCCGCCGCTGACCTCATCCTCCACGGCGGCAAGGTCTACACCGCCGAGCCCGGCCAGGGCCTGCAGCAGGCGGTGGCCATCGAGAACGGCAAGGTCCTGGCGGTGGGCAGCGACGAGCAGGTGCTGCGCCTGAAGGCCGCCGGCACCCGCGTCGTCGACCTGCAGGGCAAGGTGCTGATGCCCGGCTTCATCGACTCCCACAGCCACACCGTGAAAGGCGGCCTGCAGATGCTCCAGGCCAACCTTGACGGCGAGCTGCTGCCGGTGCCCGAGCTTGAGAAAAAGCTGCGCGAGTGGCGCGACAACGGCAAGGCGAAGCGCGGCGAGTTCCTCAGCGTCGGCGGCCTGCCGTCCACCTACTGGGGCGACATCCCGGCACTGGAGAAGACCTTCAACCAGGGCGAATGGGCCCAGGTGCCGATCCTCTTCGTCGGCTGGGACCTGCACACCGGCTGGGCCAACCAGGCCATGCTGAAACTCGCCAAGGTGGACGCGGCGAAAGTCGCCACCCTCAAGGGCGAGGAGAAAGCCACCCTCGGCGTCCACGCCGACGGCACCCCCAACGGCTTCCTGGTGGACGCCGGGCTCTACCCGCTGCAGGCCCTGCTGCCGCTGCCCAGCACCGAGGAGCTGACCCGCGGCGCCTATGCCGCGCTGCGCTACTACAACAGCCTGGGCATCACCGCCTGGATGGACCCGCTGGCCAACGAAATCCCCGGCGCCGACATCACCAACGCCTCCACCGGCGTGCTGCCGATCTACAAGGCCCTGGCCGAGAAGGGCGACCTCTCCGCCCACGTCGCCGCGCTGCTGATGGCCGACGCCAAGGCCACCCCGAAGGACCTCGACGAGCTGGACAAGGTGCGCCAGCAGTTCCTCGGCGTGCCCAACCTGACGCTGCCGGGCATCAAGGTTTTCGCCGATGGCGTGGCCGAGGTGCCGGCACAGAGCGCGGCCATGCTCGAGCCCTACAAGAACTCGCATAAGTTCGGCGAACTGCTGATCGACCCCAAGCACTTCGGCGAGCTGGTCAGCGCCGCCGACGCCCGCGGCTGGCTGGTGCACGTGCACGCCATCGGCGACCGCGCCATCCACGAGGCGCTCAACGGCATGGCCCAGGCGCGCCGCGACCGCCACAGCGGCATCCCGCACTCCATCACCCACCTGCAGATGGTCAACCCCAAGGACTTCGAGCGCTTCAGGCAGTTGGACGTGATCGCCTCCATGCAGCTTTACTGGGCCAGTGCGGATGAATCGAGCATCGACCTCGTCAAACCCTACGTGGACGCCATGGTCTTCATGTACACCTACCCGGCCCATTCCCTGCTCAAGCACGGCGCCACGATAGCCGGGGCCAGCGACTGGCCGATCACCACGCCCGACCCGTGGAAGGCCATCTACCAGGCGGTGACGCGCAAGGGCCCCAAGGGCGTGCTCAACGCCGACGAAGCCATCGACCGCCAGGTCATGTTCCAGGCCTACACCCTCAACGCCGCGCGGATGATCCGCCTGGAAGACAGCATCGGTTCGCTCAAGCCCGGCAAGCAGGCCGACATGGTGGTGCTGGACCGCGACGTCTTCACCGCGGAACCCGAAGCCCTGCGTGACACCCAGGTGCTGACCACCTGGTTCGCCGGCCGCGAAGTCTACAGCCGGCCGCTGACGGCCCGGCGCTGATCAGCCGGGCGGGGAAGCCCGCCCACTGTTTTTCCAAATCGACAAAGGAGCCTTGCAGTGATCATCCATTCCTTCGTGAGCGAAACCCGCGAGCCGTTCGAGCGCGGGCGGCAGATTGGAGAGCGGTGGGCGGAACAGATTCGGCGCACCGTGGCGCTGTACCTCGACTTCTTCCCCCGCGTGGGCGTGCCCGCCGAGCAGGTGCGCGGCATCGGCGAGGCCAGCCTGGCCGCGCTGGACGCCTGGTGCCCGGCGCTGGCCCGTGAAATCGAGGGCCTGGCCGCCGGCGTGCAACTGCCGCTGTGGCAACTGGCGGCGCTGAACGCGCGCACCGAAATCCTCGCGGTGATGCCGGCGCAGCCGGTGGAGGGCGAGTGCTCCACCGCGGTCTACGCGCCCCATGGCGCCGCCGCGCCGCTGAGCATCCAGACCTGGGACTGGCACGACAGCCTGGTGCCCCACGGCCTGCTGCTGCAGCTGGCCGCCGGCAGCGGGCTGACGGTCAAGCTGTTCACCGAGTTCGGCATGCTCGGCAAGATCGGCGTCAACAGCGCCGGCCTGGGCATGCACTTCAACATCCTCCACCACGCCGGCGACAACGCCGAGGCCGGGGTGCCGGTGCACGCCATCGCCCGCCGCGTGCTGGAAGAGGCCACAAGCGTGGCCGAGGCCATCGAGCTGGTGGGCTCGGCCCGCGTCAGCGCCTCCACCGTGCTGACCTGCTTCAGCCGCGACGACGCCGAACTGCGCGCCGCCAGCATCGAGATGAGCCCGGCGGCCACCGCCGTGGTGCCGCCGCGCGCCGACGGCTGGGTGCTGCACACCAACCACTTCGTCGACCCGCAGCAGGCCCGCGGCGAGCGCACCGCCGACGTCTCCACCACCTACGCGCGCTTCGACCACCTGGCGGCCATGGCCCCGGGCATGGCCCGCGAGGGCCTGGCGCAGCGCGCCGAAGCCTTCTGCGGCGAGGCCGGCGAGCAGGCGGTGGTGTGCTTCCACCCGGACCTGTCGCAGCCGGACACCGAACGCTGGGAAACCCTGCTGACCATCGGCCTGGACAGCGTCGGCTGCAACCTGGAGTACCTCGCCGGCAACCCGCAGGCGCTGGCCCGCGACGGCTTCCTGCGCTTCTGAGCTGAACGACCCACCCCCGCGGCGGCCACCCGGCCGCCGCGCGGAACACTGCTGCCACAAGAACAAGAGCAGACCACCATGATCGACCACACCCCCACGCCCGGCTCGCGCTCGGCGTTCAAAACCTTCTGCGTTTCCGGCATGGGCACCGCGCTGGAGTTCTACGACTTCGTCATCTACGGCTACGCCGCCGCCCTGGTCTTCCCCAAGCTGTTCTTCCCCGGCATGGACCGCCTCACCGCGGTGCTGGTGGCCTTCGCCGCCTTCGGCGCCGGCTTCTTCGCCCGGCCCCTGGGCGGCGTGGTGTTCGGCCACCTGGGCGACCGCTACGGGCGGCAGAAGGCGCTGGTCGCCACGCTGCTGCTGATGGGCATGAGCACCCTGCTGATCGGCTTCCTGCCGGACTACGCCAGCCTCGGCATCGCCGCGCCCATCCTGCTGGTGGGCCTGCGCCTGGTGCAGGGCTTCGCCGCGGGCGGGGAGTGGGGCGGCGCCGCGCTGTTCGGCATCGAGGTGGCGCCCCGCGGCCGCCGTGGCCTGTGGGGCAGCTTCACGAGTATGGGCATCGGCATCGGCGGCATCTTCGGCTCCGCGGTGTTCGCCCTGGTCAGCCTGGCCTTCGACGACGACCTGGGCGGCATCGCCTGGCGCATCCCGTTCTGGCTCGGCGGCGTGCTGGTGCTGGTCGGCCTCTACGCGCGCCTGCAGAACCCGGCGCCGGCGCAACCGGCCAAGGCCCAGCCCAAGGCCCGCATGCCGTTGCTCGAAGCCCTGCGCCAGCACCCGCGCGAACTGCTGCTGTGCACCGGCATCGCCTTCGGCTACATCACCGTGGCCTACATCAGCACCTTCTTCCTCGCCTACGCCACCGACATCGGCTACAGCAGCAGCCAGGCGTTGCTGTTCGACTTCGCGCTGTCCATCGCCATCGTCGTCTCGGCGCCGTTCTTCGGCCACCTGTCCGACCGCTACGGCCGCCGCACGGTGATGATCTTCGGCGCGGCCATCATGGCCCTGGGGCTGTTCGCCTTCTTCCCGCTGCTGGGCACCCACCACCTGGCGCTGGCGCTGCTGGCCTACCTGGCCGTGGGCTTCTTCATGGGCGCGACCCAGGGCCCGATCCCGGCTTTCCTCGCCGAACAGTTCCCGCGGCGGATGCGCTACTCCGGTATTTCCGCCAGCTATCAGTTGGGGGCTGCACTGGGGGGTGGGACTGCTTCCAGCGCGGCTACCGCGATCCTTATCGCCAGTGGTCACCAGCCGGTCTACGTGGCGCTGTATGGCGCGGCGGCGATGGCGCTGGTGGCGGTTTGTTCGTTCGTGATGCGCGAGACGGCGTATCTGGAGATGGAAGAGGTGGACAGGGGCGTGGCGTCGACGGGGGAGGGGGTACGTAGTTTGTCCTGAGGCGGGGAGCTTTTTCTTTTTTGTAGGAGCGAGCTTGCTCGCGAACAGGGCTCCGAATTGGGCATGGTGTGGGCCCTGAAGAGCGCCCTCTCCCTAACCCTCTCCCTGAAGGGAGAGGGGACCGTTGGGCAGATGCTGATAGTTCGGCGTTAGTCGGCTAGCACAGTGATTACCGACTGAAACCATTCCTTCTCTCGGCACGGACAAGCCCCCTCTCCCTTCAGGGCGGGGCGCGCAGCCGAGGGCTGGGGAGAGGGTACGGAGTCAATCCGAAGCACCACAGCTACCGGGTAACTCTGCTCGCGAGCAAGCTCGTTCCTACAAAAGCCCAAAGCCCAAAGCCCAAAGCCCAAAGCCCAAAGCCCAAAGCCCAAAGCTCAAAGCCCAAAGCCCCAACCTCAAACCGTCCCCCGCCGCCTCACCCCAGGCACCAACCCCAGCACCAACGCACACCCCGCCAAAATGATCAGCGCCCCCAGCCCCTGCACCAGCGACAGCGGCTCATGCAGCCACAGCGCGCCCACCAGCACCGCCACCACCGTCACCACGAACTCCACGCTGATGGTGCGAGTAGCGCCGATGCGGGCGACCAGGTGGAAGTACACCACGTAGTTGAAGGCGCTCATCATGCAACCGCACAACAGCAGGTAGAGCACGTCCAGCGCCGAGGGCACGCCCGGTGGCGGCACCCAGTACAGCAGCGGCAGGGTCAGCAGCCCGCCCACCAGGAAGGCGCCGCAGGTCACCTCCCAGGGGCCCGCCGTGCGCAGGCGCAGCGCCGCGTAATTGCTGCCGAAGGCCGCGCACACGCCGCCGAAGATCGAGGCCGCGCAGCCCAGCAAGAAGGACGGCGTCACCGGCACCGCCGGGAAGCCCACCAGCAGAAGCATGCCCAGCAGCCCCAGGGCCAGCCCGAAGGCCCCGGCCAGGGTGATGCGCTCCAGCCCCCAGAGGCGGCCGATGACCATGGAGAACAGCGGGATGGCCGCCACGAAGATCGCCGCCATGGCGGTGCCGATCAGCGGCGTGGCGAAGGTCATGCCGATCAGCTGGCCGGCCACCGTGGTGGCGCCCACCACGCACAGCGGCCGCCACAGGCCGCGAAAATCCAGTACCCGCCCGCTCAGCCGCGCCGCCGCCAGCAGGGTGAGGCTGGCGATCAGCGCGCGGAAGCTCACCGCGCCCACCCAGCCGAAGCCGGCTATCGCCTTGAGCAGCACCAGGAACGACAGGCCCCAGGCCACAGCGAGATACAGGTAGGCGACGAGATCGCGAGGTTGCATGGGGCACCGGCAGAAAAGGGAAGGGGACACGCGAAAGCGCCCCGGCGGGGCGTGCCTATCTTGTCCGAACGGCCAGCTCGGCGGGAAGGGGGCTGTCGCTTCTGGCTGTCTGCATGCCGCAGCGATGCCAGCGGGGCGAACCACGCGGCGGTATTAGGAAAACTGATCGCGCATTCGCTGAAATCATCGGAGTCGATCTGGAGTGCGCCCCGCCGCGGTGCTAGAAATAGCCCGCGCCAGCCCCTCCGACCGCCGATAGAGAGACGCTTCGATGCAACCCGTACTGCCCCTGATCGACCCTGAGGTCGCCCGCCTGGCCCCCGGCTTCCGCGCCCTGAGCCTGACGGTCGAGGCCGCGCCCATCCTGCGCCCGGAGGTAGCCGGCCAGGCCGTGGAGCACGCCTGCCGGGTGCTGCTCGACGGCGGCCCGGCCTGGGCCGAGGCGCATATCGCCGCCTGGGCCGAGGTGTTCCGTGGCTTCGGCGCCAAGCCCCAGCGCACCCCCTGCTCGGTGGAAGCCCTGCGCAAGCGCGTGCTGCGCGACGGCAGCCTGCCGAGCATCGACCCGCTGGTCGACCTCTACAACGCCATCAGCATCCAGTACGCGCTGCCGGTGGGCGGCGAGAACCTGGCCGCCTATGTCGGCACGCCGCGACTGGCCATCGCCGACGGCAGCGAGCCGTTCGACACCTTCAAGGAAGGCCAGCCGGCCAACGACCCGCCGCTGCCCGGCGAAGTCATCTGGCGCGACGACCTGGGCGCCACCTGCCGCCGCTGGAACTGGCGCCAGGGCGTGCGCACGCGCCTGGACGCCGAGGCCCGGCAGATGTGGTTCATCCTCGAAAGCCTGCCGGCCATGCCGCTGGAGGCCCTGCACGAAGCCGGCGAGCGCCTGGCCGAGGGCCTGCGGCAGATGATGCCGGGGGTGCGGGTGGAGCAGCGGCTGGTGAGCGCCACCGGAGCGAACTGACCCGGCTACCCATTGCCCATCAAAGCCGAAGGCCGGAGCCCGCGCCTCCACAAGGAAGCACAGGCCCCGGCCTTCGGCCATCCAGGCGGCGCGATCAGCCGCCGCTACGCTCGGCCCGTTGCTGGGCCAACTCGTACAGGTGGCGCGCCTCGCCGGCCAGCGGCACCAGCGCCGAAGCCAACCGCGAGGTTTCCTGCACCAGCACGTCGTCGCCATCGTGGCATTCCAGCACGTGCAACAGGTCCTCCAGCGCCGCCAGGCGGCGCGCGGCGGCATCGTACAGATGCGCCGCGGGCGCGCCGGCATTCACGAACAGAACATCCTCGAAGGACTGATGGTGCAGCGGCACCAGTTTCGGATCAGCCATGGCACACCTCCAGGGCGAGGGCGCAGGGCAGGGGGGACGGCAAGGTGAACACAGCAAGATGTAAGCGACAGTGCATTTCCGTTGCTCCTTCTGGGAGGGAGAAACCGCCAGCCCGGAAAGAGGGGCGGCGGATCGTGCGGGGGTCGCAGTACCGGCACCGTTGATGCGCATATAACCGGCCAGGCCGAAGCCTGCCCCGCACGATCCGCCATGACTGCACTACGCAGCGGGCAAGAAAAAGCGCCTGTGCAGGAATGCTTTGGCGCTTATACGCGAACAACGGTGCACGGGGCTGCGACACCCCGGCCACGGGATTGACCGTGACAGGGAGCGAATCTAGCGACGGCCTTTGTAGGCCCACAAGGGAGAATGTGGGTGGGAAATTTCAGGTGAATCTGCAGCCCGCATCACAGGCCGAAGAGGTAACCCAACACAGCCGCCGCCATGGCCAAAGCCGCCACCACAAAAGCCGGCTGTGTTCTGTTTTGATGGTCAGGGCCGGGCTTGAAACCGCAGAGCCGCCTGCTCTGCTCGTTTGTGTTGGGTTGAGGAAGGTAGCTACTGGCGCTCCCCTTGTACGTGGCCAATGCTGCTGATTGCTTGCGCCAAGCTGAATGTGCGTCCCACACAAGATATTTGAATGCGCTCGAGCAAGCCTGTATTGCTCGAAAATTGAACTTCTTCGTAGCGCACTACGGGTAGCTTTCGGTTGTTCTTGAAGCGTCTGTCTGGGCCACCTTTTTTGTTCACAAATTTCCAGGTCGTGTTGACGATCTCGGCGTCTTTCGGAACAGCACCATCTTCGATGAAGTTGGTCGTTGAAATGTCAACCTTCAGGTTTTCATAGGACACAGCGCCCACTCCGTTGGCTTCGAATACGAGCACCTTGTCCGGGAAGAAATATAGCGTCTGGCGACCTACTGGGATGCAGGGGGTAGCAACATTGGTTTTGACGAAGGGCGGGTTTTTGAGTGCAAGCGCTATAGAGCTCCTAGTCACCAGATGACTGGCACCGGCGTGATATTTGCGATCAAGCACTTTTCCTTGGGCCTGTAGATGCCAGGTCGCTCGACAGCTTCGGACTCCTTCGAACGCGGTGTGCAGTTGCTCGACGACACCTGCGAACTCTGACTCGATGTCGTAAAGCATTACGGTTGTTTTTCTCAGCAAGTCCCAGTAATAAGTCGCCAACGTAAGCAAGCCACCTACGATTAGCGCCATGAGGCCAGCCCAGGGGGGAAGCTGCTTATTCGCTGTGAGGACGAACGCACCGACTGTGAGGGCTGCGACGAGAGGCCAAAGGCGTAAACGCTTACGTTTGGCATTCAGCTCATCGACGATTGCTTGAGATGAAGAATCAACCATCAACCCAATCTTGCCGCTGTCAATTTCCTTGAGAGGTTCGTGAGTGCGCAATTGGGTGTCGAGCACCGGGGAGGGGACTCGTGTTGGTTTGGGCGGTGCAATGGCAGGTGCTGAGCCATTCGGTGAAAGCGTCTGGCGGTAATGAAAGCCTCCGCGGCCCATGTGGATGTAGTTGCCCCTCGGTCCAGTCCCTACCCTGAGCCCTTTGATGCCCGCCGAGACACCTATTCCGGACTTCGACAGGTTGAACCTGAACGGCCCAACCCGAACGGACTTGCGAATGTATAGACCCATGTTCCCTCCGGGCTGAGCGACTGGCTCCTAGCGGTGGAGTATCTCTCCACCGAACGACCGTCTTGCGCAGCTATAGCAGTGTCCGAATGGTCAACAAGCAGCTCAGGAAAGCAGCTTATCGATCACCCCCTGGATCCTGGCTCGACTCGAAGCAGATACTTTGCTCAGTCCAAGTTCTCGAGCCATGGCATAGAGCAAGTCATCGCCTACGAGGCTCTGATCTGTCAGTGCACGTGCCAGTGCAAGAAGTTCCAAACTGCAGATCTCATCGGCGGAGCGCATGTTAGTGGCGTCTGCAGGGCGTCGGTAAGCGATTGCTTCGCGAGTTGGTAACCGGCGAGGCCAGTAGAACTGCCCTACGTCCTCTTCAACCTTGCTGTGTTCGCGATCTGCCACATTTGCGACTCGATCACGGATTCGCGCACCTGTGCGTGTCCATCCGTGCGCACGAGCGATTCGGCGCGCGAGCGTGGTATCGAGGATTGGTCCTTCCTCTTCGATCACATGCTTGATCATCATGTCCAGGACGGCGTCATAGCGTGTATCGAAGAAAGCGTCCGGATCCACGCCTTCCACTGCACTGAGCGGATCGCTCTCGCGGTAGTAAGCGAAGGCCATTGAGGAGCGCGCTACGTCTGCTCCCGCATGGGCGTAGCGCAGGTTTGGAATCTCAGCCTCATCCAGTTCTGGCTCTGGTTCGAGCGAGGATGTGTCCGGCGACTCGAGGTTGGATTTGTCGCTGTGCAATTCGACAACATTGTCGCTGTTGGCGATTTCGCTTTCCGCAGTAATGGTCGCTAGTTGCTCTTGGGCTTCGCGTGCGACTCGTTGCTGACGGCTTTCAGCTAACAGGACTTCAAGGCGTTCATGGATCTTCTGTGCTGTGCCATGCGAGTCAATCCACCAGTCGGTTGACCAGATACGCAGAATTTCCCATCCCAGCCCTCTCAGCACCTGTTCACGTAGTTTGTCCCGATCACGAGCGGTCGCGCTGCGGTGATAGGTCGCTCCGTCGCATTCAATGCCAGCGAGGTATCGCCCAGGAGCGTCAGGATCGATAACCCCGAGGTCGATTCGGAATGAGGACACACCCACTTGGGTGACGACCTGCCAACCTTTTAGGCGCAGTGCATTTGCAACAGCCTCTTCGAATGGGCTGTCGTATCCACCCAGGCTTCCGGTATCGACTTCAGCAAGTGCGCGAGCGCCGCGCTCGGCAAATTCGAGGAAGTGCTTGAGATCGCGGACTCCCAGAGCTTGGGTGCGTGCAAGGTCTATCTTCTCAGCTCGCAGAGTGCTGAAGACGCGAAGCTCATGGCGAGCCCGGGTCACGGCAACGTTGAGCCTGCGCTCACCGCCGGTTCTGTTCAGGGGCCCGAAGTTCATTGCGACATTTCCCGCAGCATCAGGGCCGTAAGTGATCGAGAAGTACATGATGTCGCGTTCGTCACCCTGGACGCTCTCCAGGTTTTTCACGAAGACTGGTTCAAGTTCGTTCTCCGAGAAGTAGCTTTCCAGCGTTGGATCCTTTCTGCGTTCAGTATCGAGTAGATCCTCGATCAACTTTTGTTGTTCGCCGTTGAATGTCACGACACCGATGGTTAGCTTGCTCTCTCTGAAACCAGGGCTGCGCAGCCGGCTGATCAAATCATTGACCAGTGCTTTGGCTTCTGCCGGGTTGGTGCGTGCGGAGCCTTTCTCGTACACCCCATTGATGATGTGCAGACTGACCGCCCGATCAGTCGTAACGGGGGAGGGGAAGGTGACCAGCTTGGATTCGTAGTAGCGCTGGTTCGAGAACGCAATCAGGCTCTCATGCCGACTACGGTAGTGCCAGTTCAGGTTGCGGATTGGCAGGTTGGCGCTGATGCACTCATCTAAAATGCTTTCGAGATCAGCCTCGATATCACCGTCGTCCTGAGTGGATTCGGCGCGGTCGAAGAAGGACGTGGGCGGAAGCTGTTTGGGGTCACCAACCATCACTACCTGCTTACCTCGGGCGATCGCGCCGATAGCATCCCAAACTGGGATTTGCGAGGCTTCGTCGAAGATCACCACATCAAAGACGCTCGAGTTTGCAGCCAGGTATTGGGCGATGGAGAGCGGACTCATCAACAGGCACGGTGTCAGTTTTGTCAGTGCATCAGGAATTTTCGACATCAACTCGCGTAGCGGAAGGTGGCGTGTTTTCTTTGTGATCTCGTGCCTAAGAATGCCCCATTCCGAGCTCTTGCTCACCGACTCCTGAGTGGGTAGTTCGGCACACAGGCGTGCGCGTAACAAGTCGCGCGTTAGCGCTGTGAAGCGGTCGTCCAGAGCACGAAAATCACGAATGCGTTGCTCATGCTCGACACTCACGAATGAGCGTATGACAGGTTCATGATCAACAGCTGTGTTTAGCCACCAACGGGCATAGTTCGTTTCAAATGCCTTGCGTACGGAGCCTTGCGGAATATGGCCGGCTTTGAGGGCATCGACTAGCGGAAGCAGCCCGAGAGTTGATGCTTCATCGCATGCTTTCTTCCAGGCGCACCAGGCGTGTAAGCCATTGCCGGATTGCACGATCTGCTCACATTGCAAATGCTGTTGGCTGAGTTCCTGTTCCGTGAAGCCGGCTGCATCTTCGACCAAGAAATGTCCAGTCTCGACGAGCTTTTGCATATGGGCGATGTAGTTATCTAGCGATTCCAGCAATTGCTCGCCTGCCAGGGCCAGTTGCCCCTCGGGCTCGAGCAGGGCATTGGCATCACCAAGCAAGCGCCCCAGTGCAGACCTCACACCTTCGACATGCTCCGGTGTCTGGACAAGTGCAGAGATGGCGCCGGTAATGTGAACATGGAATTTGAGTACGCGGGCGACAGCATCCTCCTTCGTATGCAACCCCAACCACAGGCCTGTGGTCAGTTCACGCAGGTCTGCCAGGTCGTTCAGCTCTCGTTCGATTGCTTCACGTTGCCGAAGAGTTTTCAGCTCCCCCTGAAGCCATTCACCACAGGCGCCACTAGCAACGAGCTCATGCTCGTCTTCCAAGCGTCCTTCCTGTTGGATAGACCGTCGTGCACGTTGGAATGCCACTGCAGCGTTGAGTGCCTTGGCTTGGGTCTGCAGACCAGCCCAGAGCGATCCTGTAGTCAGCGCGAGTGGGTCGAGTGTGGAAATCTCCCCCTCAAGAGTCCGAACTTCTCGCATCCGCTCAAGCGTTTCCTTCAGCGCTGTACCAGCTTGCCCCTGACTGATGAGATCAAAACCTTCATCTGCCCATGCGCGGCCTTCGACGGACGCTGCAAGCGACGCTTGCAGGCGCATGACTACAACCAGAAGTGCAGGATCAGTCTTGAAGCCTTTCCAAACAGCGCTGGAAGATTGCCCTGGATCAATCACATCGAGGCGGGCACGGAGTTCTCGAATGGCTATCCAACGTTGAAGATCCTCAGCGACTGATGCCGAGGCAGGGGATACTTGGGTATTTGCTAACTGGCCGCGGATCCTGCGTTGAGTGAGCCAGGATTTTGGCCAGATCGATTTGCTGGCTTGCTCCCATTCTTTCAGCAGCGCTTGGACATCCAGCGCCTCAATGGCATCGGAATATCCAACGGACAACGTCTGTGTGACTCGTTCGACCTCGGAGAGGAGTTCCAGGCCTTGGTTTAGCAGAATCATGCTCGACACCGGCCAGGGTTGGGGAAGGCCAGCTTTGAGCTCAGCATGTAGCGCCAACAATCCCAGGCCGCGTTGGCATTCTTCCAAGGTGCTGGACGTCCAGACAGGGGGGAGCGTCTGATTGAGCTTGCGGTGCTGCTCGACGAGTTTCAGGCCCGCCTCCAGACGTTGCCCGATGGCACGGGCGTCGGGGCGGAGCACGAAACCCCAGTTCTGTCCGGCGGCAGCGGGAAGGATCTTCGCCAGAGTAGCTAGACCTTTGAGTATCCTGATATTGACCGGCAACGAGGGCAGGCCAGACATTTGGATGTAGCGCTCACTGGTTTTTTGCACCGCATGGATGGCCGGGCCCAACTCGCGTGCCGCTTCGATAATCTGGTGTTGCCAGGTGGGAGACCAGTCGCTGTTTCCAATCAGATGCAGAGGGTGTTGGTTTAGCGTGTTGAAACCGACAGCCTGTGCGTTTACCTCCAAGCGGTCAGCGATTTCCCGCATGGCGAGCAGATCGGCGGACTGATGTTGTGAATGCGATGTCCATGCGAGGCTGACCGGGGCGATGTCCTGGTTCGTGCTTACTATGCCAATGGCGTTATAGATCGTGTACCCGTTGGGGTAACGTTTGTGCAGTCTCTCGACATAGAGGTTCAGAACATCGCGATGGCCCTGCAGGCGTTGGGCCTCGACCTGCCAGGTTTCTGCATCAGCGGTACCACGAGCCTCCCAAGCTGAGTGCAGTTGAGAAAGAACTTCAGTTTTCTTCGACTTGTTCGAATGAACCTCGAGGCAAAACTCCCCCAGGCCAACTTCGCGTAGACGCCGGTATACCACATCCAGAGCGGCGATCTTTTCAGAGACGAAGAGCACGCGTTTTTGTTGCGCAATGAACTGGGCAATCATATTCACGATCGTCTGACTTTTGCCGGTGCCCGGCGGGCCGATCAGAACAAAGTCGTGCCCTTGCGTTGCCGACAAAACAGCTGAAAGTTGTGACGAGTCAGAGGGCAGAGGGCAGAAGATCTGCTGTGGACTGTACTGCGTATCCAGCATCCGTCCTGCTGGGAATGCTCCGTTACCGCCGCCGTTGAATGCATCGCGTGGAGTATCCAGTAGATGTCTGACCACTGGGCTCTGGCGAAGGGCTTCAGAGCGCTCCGAGAGGTCTTTCCACATCAAGTATTTGGCGAACGAGAACATCGAAAGGACGACATCTTCGCTGACCTCCCAGCCTTTGATGTCTTTGACCGCGTGGGCAACCGTTCTCCAGATCAGCGCTACATCAAGGCCGGAGCTGTCCTTAGGAAGCTCTCCTTCGCTGATGCCCAGGCTCAGTTCAAAGTCCTGACGGAGCATCTCCTGAAGCGTCGGGTTGAAGCGTGGTTCATCATCGTGAATAACCAGGGTAAAGCCTGCACGAGCGCTCTTCCGCTCTAGCGTTACCGGTACCAAAATCAGCGGTGCCCGATAACGTTGGCTTTCTCTGTCCTCGCGTGTCCAGGTGAGGAAGCCCAGTGCTAAGAACAGGGTGTTGGAGCCGCCTTCTTGCAGATTTGTTCGGGCACCGCGATAAAGCTCGGTGAGCCTGGAGTCCAACTCAGCAGCGGGCAAGCCAACAAATACCTCGTTGCGCTTTAAAGCATCCAAAGCATGCTGACGTCGTAGATCTTCGCGCTCTCGTTCTTCATGCAGGGCTTGATCGCGTGGATCGGCACCATCCATGAGATCCGGACGTGTCAATAGCTTCAGGTGTTGCCCGCTGGCGAGGATGTCCTCGAGTGCTGCGGCATCTGGAGCTTCTAGCCGTACGGCCTTCTTTCCAGCTTTGAAGTTCAGAAGGTTGTTGCGCAAGGACAGATCGAGCAACTTTCGTTGCCAACGGGCGAGGCGATCTTTCGGATCCAACGAGGCAGTATCGACTTCAACAGGAGCGTCATCAGGAAGGTCAGGCGGCAAATCAATGAGCAGTTCCTGGCCAGCCCGGTTCTGTTCTTGAGTGATGCCCGTGAGGGTTGGCGTCGTTTCTGCACTGGCTAACGGTTTGATTCTTTGCAGCCGCGCGCGCCGGATATCCAAGGCGAGCTCGAAATCATGCTCCTGCCCCTCCGCAAGATGCTGGGTGCCACGCTCAATGGCGTATGAAAGCGACGGTATGTTTGGCTGAGTAATCAACGTGGTCTCGAACAGCTTCAGCTCGTTGAGCTTGATGCGTTTGCGCAGCGCGGTGATATCGTCGACTGTGCTGTTCGAGAACTCTTCGGCTTTGAGCCAGAAACCCGCGAACGCGTGCCCTCGCGTGAATATCAGCAGGGGATTGAGGCCTGCTTGCTCCAACGCTGCACAGAACAGTAGTGACAGGTCGAAACAGGTTGCCAAGCCGCTTTCCAAGATGTGGTTCGGGCTGCGTACTTTCTGGCCGAATTGCTCGAAGCTGGCTGGAGGAAGCGCGTAATCCAGCTTAAGAGACGCCACTGCAGCCCAGATCGCCGATGCGATCTCCCAGGCGTGCGCGGAACCACCGGAGTATCCGTTCAGCGCGGGATTTTTGCCTTGAGCGCGCAGAACTTCCGCTGCTTTTTTCAGCAGCCGTTCGACAGCGATGTCGTTAGGTTGGACGAATGCTGCCGTCATGTCGGGAAGATGCGATAACCCTCCCCACTGGCTGCGTGGCAGCAATTCCAGATTGAGTTCATGACGAGCGACTTCTTGGCGCTCTTCGTCAGCATTGCCCTGAGCCGTCAGAACGAAGGTAACGGTTGCGCTCTCGGTCTCAGTAAGTCGAGCAAGCAGTGCACCATCGATTTGCAGGTCAAGCCCGGGAATTGGAAGAAATGTACCTGGGCCCAGAGCGTCGATGTGCCAAGTCTTGGGTTTGAAGACGAGAGGGTCGGATAGGAGCTGAAGTTCCAGGTCGTTGTATTTCAGGTCAGTATCATTGACCAGGCGCAACTCCCGAATCACTGGTACCGAATTCTGGAAGTCGGCCAGATTCAGCTTTGCTACCAGTGTGGTCTGAATGCGAACGGTTTTTATCGGAGCAGGTTCTACAGCCTGGACGGTGGCTTGCGAATCCTGGGGCAGCTCGCTGTCGGGCTGTGCAATAACTTCGTCGTTCATGCCGCTCTCCTTGTTCAAACCGGGCCATGACGCCCGGTGGCGGAAGACTCTCGAATCAGGTCCTCCCCTGACGCGCGCTTCCATGCATCTCGTCATCCTAACTGCCGGGGGGCATGATGGCGAGTGGCCAACGGGGTATGCTGACGAGCCGCATAGGGAATGGAACAAGTCATGTGGACTCGGGGCTCTGAATGCTTACGATGCTGTACGTCCGTTCCCGATCCCCATGGCGCCGCTTTTGTCAAAGGGGCCATCTACGAGAGACCAGATGCGGGCGAACACCTGAGCTTGCTCCAAGATGGGGTTGACGGAGATGGTGTTTTCTTTGGACATGGTGAGTCCTCGATTCCTGCTAGTGCTATGGCGTGGGAAGGGGGAGGGATGGGGGCTCATTGGAGCTACTTGGAGCAGTCGAGATGATGTTAGTCAGGGTGATTGCCTTCACTGCCATCTGGGTGGCCTTCTGGTATTTCAGCTCGACCTTCTACATGGGATATATCCATGACGTCGGCGGCGCTTACTGGTCCATGGGCGTTTACGCGCTCCCCGTTTTTGTCCTGGCCTATACAGCCGCTGATTGGAAACTCGCACGCACGTCATATGGCCGAAGGCATCCTTCGTTGACCTTTGCAGGTCTGTGCGCTCTCGGCGTTGCCCTCTATTGGCCAAGCACCATGGCTGTTCTGTGGGGGGCCAGGTACCTCGCTTCATACGGATAGCAGTGGCTGGTCTGTCCTGTCGGCGATCGGTCTGCGCCGTGGACCAGCCCCGTAGGATGGGTTGAGCGAAGCGATACCCATCGCCACAGCCGCGTGCGAAGTGCGCCCTGGCGCACCTGGGGGCGGGGAGTTCCGCCAGGCGGCTTGATTCGGAAAAGGCCTACGCAGGGGGCTGGAATCCCTCAAGGCCTCACGCTGAGTAGGGGAATAGAGTCCGCCGGGTCAACGATTACCCCGCGCGAGCCCCCGATATGGACATCCGTCGCCCCTTCTATCAGGCCATCGCCAGCGCCCTGGCCGGCCTGCTATTCCTCAACCCCATAGTCGCGACCGCCGCGCAACTGGCGGTGGATGCGGCCGCCGGCGGCAACACGCAGATCGGCGCGGCGGGCAACGGCGTGCCCATCGTCAACATCGCCACGCCCAATGGCAGCGGCCTCTCGCACAATAAATTCAGCGACTACAACGTTGGCCAGCAGGGCCTGATCCTCAACAACGCCACCGGCAAGACCCAGGGCACCCAACTGGGCGGGATCATCCTCGGCAACCCCAACCTCAAGGGCCAGGCGGCGCAGAAGATCCTCAACGAAGTCACCGGCGGTAGCCCCTCGCAACTCAAGGGCTACACCGAAGTGGCCGGGCAGGGCGCCCACGTCATAGTCGCCAACCCCCACGGCATCACCTGCAACGGCTGCGGCTTCATCAACACCCCGCGCGCCACCCTCACCACCGGCAAGCCGATCCTGGCCGGCGAACGCCTGCAGGGCTACGACGTCGACGGCGGTGAAATCGCCATCGAAGGCGCCGGGCTCAATGCCAGCAACCTCGACCAGTTCGAGCTGATCACCCGCAGCGCCAAACTCAACGCCGACCTGTACGCCAGGCAGCTCACCGTGGTGGCCGGGCGCAACACGGTGGACGCGCAGACCCTGGCCGCCACCGCCAAGGCCGACGACGGCAGCGCCAAACCGCAGCTGGCCATCGACAGCTCGGCGCTGGGCGGCATGTACGCCAACACTATCCGCTTGGTGGGCACCGAACAGGGCGTGGGCGTGAAACTGGCTGGCAACATGGCGGCCAGCGCCGGCGACATCCGCATCGATGCCAACGGCAGGCTGGAATTGGCCCAGGTGGCGGCCAGCGGGGACCTGGCTCTGAAGGGCCAGGACGTGGCTCTGAACGGCCCAACCTATGCCGGCGGCAGCGCCAGCGTGCAGGCCAGCGGTGCGCTGAGCAATGCGCAGAGCCTGGCGGCGGGCTCGACCATCGAACTGAAGGCGAACCAGCTCAGCAACAGCGGCGTGATCGAGGCCGGCGTCAATGCCGACAACAGCCGCAACGCCCGCGGTGACGTGGCGATCGATGCGCAGAACCTGCGCAACAACGGTAGCCTGATCGCCACGCGCCAGCTGCAGGCCCGCGCTGCTGTGCTCGACAACCGCAACGGCCAGATCGGCGGCCAGCACATCCACATCAGCGGCGGCGACCTGGACAACCGCCTCGGCCTGTTCGCCGCTGAACAGAGCCTGCGCCTGGACCTGGCCAGCCTGGACAACCGCGAGCAGGGCCTGCTGAGCAGCCAAGGCGGCCTCACGGGACGCGTCGGCAGCCTGAACAACCAGCAGGGCGGCATCACGGCCCGGGTCGTCGAACTGCAGGGCGACAGCCTCGACAACCGTGGCGGCCAACTGTACGCCGAGACCGAACTGGCGCTGGACCTCGACGCCAACCTGGATAACCGCGGCGGGCGCCTGGAAGGCCAAGGCGTGCAGGTGCGTACCGCCAACCTGGACAACTCCGCCGGCGGCATCCTCAGCGGCGCCGGGGGCTTGCTGCAACTGGCCACCGGGCACTTCGACAACCGCGCCGGCATCGCCCAGGGCGCCGCGCTGCTGCTCGACGCCAACAGCATCGCCAACAGCGATGGGCACCTGGCAGCCACCCACGGCGACGCCCGGGTGAACAGCGCCGGCTTCGACAACCGTGCCGGCGGCCTCTTCGCCAGCCAGGCCCTGGCCCTGTATGCCGGTGACTTCCTCAACCACGGTGGCCAGGTCGGCGCCCGGGACATCGACTTCAGCCTGCGCGGCGCGCTGGACAATACCCACGGCCTGATCGAGGCCGGCAACCAGCTCACCCTCACCGCCGCCGGCCTGTCCAACGCACAGGGCCGCGTGCGCGCCCTTGGCCAACAGGGCGCCACGCGCCTGAGCATCGGCGGCCTGCTGGACAACCGCGAAGGCCTGCTGGAAAGCGCCGCTGCCGACCTGCTACTCGCCAGCGGCGACCTGCGCAACGATGGCGGCAGCGTGCGCCACCTGGGCAATGGCGGGTTCGGCATCGATCTGGCGCAACTGGGCCTTGCGGGCGGCAGCTTCGTCACCAACGCCGCGCTGAACCTGAGCGCGGCCAGCTGGAGCAACCACAGCAGCCTGCAGGCGCGCGAACTGAGCCTGGATATCGGCCAGCTGGAACAAGCGGCCGAGGGACGCCTACTGGCCAGCCAGGCCCTGCGCGGCACGGGTGGCGACTGGCACAACGCCGGTTTGATCGCCAGCGACGGCGACCTCGAGCTGAACCTGGGTGGACGCTACAGCGGCAGCGGCCAACTGAGCAGCCTGGGCGAGCTCGGCCTCGATGCCGCCAGCCTTGCCCTCAATGGCAGCGCCAGCATCATCGGCGGTGGTGCCACCCGAATCAGCATTGGCGGCAGCCTGGACAACGCCGGTCGCATCACCGCGGCCGGCGACCTGCTGGCCCGCGCGGCCAACCTGAACAACACCGGCACCCTGGGCAGCGCCGCCGACCTGCGGATCGAGAGCGCGGACCTGCTCAACGAAAACGGCCTGCTGTTCAGCGGCGGCGACATGGCGCTGCGCGTGGAGCGCTTCGTCAACCGCTACGCCGACGTCTACAGCCTGGGCGCCCTGGACATCGCCGCGGACGACCGGCAAGGGCGTGCCCGTGTGGTGGAGAACCGTTCGGCCACCCTGGAGGCGCAGGGCGACCTGGCGATCGCCAGCGACAGCCTGAAGAACACCCAGGACAGCTTCCGCCTCGGGCAGAAGCTGATCTCCGGGGAAATCATCGTTCGCTGCTACGACTGCTCCGGCGACCACTACAACGTCGACTACATCGCCCGAGAGGTCTATGCCAGCGAGGTGCAGGAGGCATCCCCGGCCGCTTTCATCCAGGCCGGCGGCAACCTGCGGGTGGATGCGCAGGACTTCGAGAACACCGCGAGCACCCTGGCCGCCGGTGGCGACATCGCCATCAGCGCCGGCAGCTTCGTCAACCAGGGCATCAGCGGTGGCGAGAGCATCCGCACGCGGATATTCAACAGCGGCAGGGTCACCGACGGCACCGTCGAACGCTTCGTCGGCCATTACGTCCTGCCCTACAACCTGGCGAACAATGCCGATCCCTCGGTGTTCAGCTACTGGGACAACCTCATCGGCGGGCTCAACCAGGGCACGGTGACCCCCACCGAACTGGCCAACGGTCTGCTTCTGCACGTCTACCGCGACGCCAATGGCAACCTCCACCGGCCGATGCACGTGCCGGACTACCAGGCCAACCACTACGACCCGGACAACCTGCTGGAACTGCCGTCGGCGCTGTACGACCTCGGCTTCCTCAGCGATGTCTGGGAGTACCGGCCGGGCGGCGCCACCTCCGCCAATGCCGTCATCCAGGCGGCCGGCGCGGTGCAGATCAGCGCCGGCGAGCGCCTGGACAATGGCGTCATCCACCCCGGCATTGCCTACGACGGTGGGGTGGCGCGGATCGAGGCCGTTCAGGTCGACGGCCAGTCGCAACCCCTGGTCGCGGTGCTCAACCCACAGTTGCCGCCAGACCTCGCCCAGCAGGCGGTCAACCCCATCACCCTGCCGGGCTTCCGCCTGCCCCAGGGCGAGCATGGCCTGTTCCGGCTCAACGCCCCGGACAGCGGCCACCCCTACCTGATCGAAACCAACCCGGCGCTGGCCGGGCTCAAGCAGTTCCTCGGCTCCGACTATCTGCTGGCCCAGCTGGGCTACGACCCGGCCCAGGCGCAGCAGCGCCTGGGCGACGGCCTCTACGAGCAGCGGCTGATCCGCCAGGCGCTGGTGGCGCGCACCGGCCAGCGCTTCATTGCCGGGCTGTCCAGCGACGAAGCGCTGTTCAGGTACCTGATGGACAACGCCATCGGCTACAAGGAGCGCCTGGGCCTCAGCCTCGGCGTGGCCCTGAGCGCCGAGCAGGTGGCGGCGCTGACCCACGACATCGTCTGGTTGGAAGAGGCCGAGGTGAACGGTCGCAAGGTGCTGGTGCCGGTGCTCTACCTGGCTCAGGCCGAGCATCGTCTGGCCCCCAACGGCGCGCTGATCCAGGGGCAGGATCTGGCGCTGATCAGCGGCGGCGAACTGAACAATGCCGGCACCCTGCGCGCCAGCAACGACCTCGGCGCCACTGCCGCCAACATCGGCAACAGCGGCCTGATGGAAAGCAACCGGCACCTGCAACTGCTGGCCACGCAAAGCATCCGTAACGCCGCCGGCGGCATCATCAGCGGGCGCAATGTCAGCCTCGCCGCGCTGACCGGGGATGTCGTCAACGAACGGACCCTGACCCAGGCGCAGGGCCAGGCCAGGGGCGCCAGCCTGCAGACCAGCCTGCTCGACAGCGCCGCGCGCATCGAGGCCGGCGGCGACCTGTCGATCAGCAGCGGGCGCGACCTGCTCAACCTGGGTGGCCAGTTGCAGGCCAAGGGCGACATCCAACTGCAGGCCGGGCGCGATGTGCTGATCGGCGCCGTCGAATCCGTCGACAGCAACGCCCGCCAGGACAAGCGTCATAGCTGGGAACAGACCGAGGTCCGCCAGCACGCCGCCGGCGTCCAGGCCGGCGGTGACCTGCAGATCAGCGCCGGCCGCGATATCGGTGTGCTGGCCAGCCACCTGGAAGCCGGCGGCGACGCCAACCTGGCCGCCGCCGGCAACCTGCTGCTGGGCGCCGCGCAGGAACAGAGCAGCCGCGAATACCACTACCGGCGCAGCGGCAAGAAGGTCGACAGCGAAGACAGCCGCGTCAGCCAGCGCAGCACCACCCTGAACGCCGCCGGCGACGTCACCCTCAGCGCTGGCCAGAACCTGACCCTCGAAGCGAGCCAGGTCGGCGCCGGCAAGGAAGCCTTCCTGGTGGCTGGCGACAAGCTGCAACTGCTGGCCGGTCATGACAGCGAACACTCGCTGTACCAGAAGCAGAAGAAGGGCAGCCTCGGTAGCAAGAGCTTCAAGCACGACGAAGTCACTGACGTGAAGGCCGTGGGCAGCCAGGTCAGCGCCGGCGGCGACATCACCCTGCTCAGCGGCGGCGACCAGAAGTACCAGGCCGCCAGGCTGGAAAGCGGCAACGACATCGCCATCGTCAGTGGCGGCAGCGTGACCTTCGAAGCGGTCAAGGACCTGCACCAGGAAAGCCACGAGAAGAGCAAGAGCGACCTAGCCTGGCAGTCCGCCAAGGGCAAGGGCCAGACCGACGAAACCCTCCGCCAGAGCCAGCTGATCGCCCAGGGCGAACTGGCGATCAAGGCCGTGGAAGGCCTGAAGATCGATATCAAGCATATCGACCAGAAGAGCGTCAGCCAGACCATCGATGCCATGGTGCAGGCCGATCCGAACCTGGCCTGGCTGAAGGAGGCCGAGGAGCGGGGGGATGTGGATTGGCGGCGGGTGCAGGAGGTGCATGACTCCTTCAGCTACAGCAGTTCGGGCATTGGTACCGGAGCTGCAATTGCCATTGCCATCATCGTTGCTGCTGCAACTTACGGCGCTGCGACCGGCGCAATAGGTTCGGCCGCAGGAGCTGGGGCCGGTTCTGGAACTACGATGGCGGCTGCAGGTAGTGCCGCCATGGTTGAGGCTGGTGCTGCCGTTGGCACTGCTGCCGCAGGTTGGGGGAACGCCATGGCAGCGACTGCTATTTCTTCTGTCGCAGGAACTGGAGCTGCCAGTTTTGTTGGGAACAAGGGCGATCTGGGGCAAACACTCAAGGACATCACCAGTGAGGACAGCCTGAAAGGTTTTGCCGCTGCGGCACTCATCGCAGGATTCGGCGCTGGCTATACGGAGGGCTGGGGTAGGGAGTTGACTGCCGAGGGGAACTACAAACTGATCAACTATGGAGATCGGATCAAGGCTTATGCTGCCAATACTGCACTAAAAGGCATCCTTAATGGGAGCGACAAGGATACGTGGCTGAGTATTGCTGCTACAGGGGCGCTGATGGAGTTATACCAATATTCGGTTGGACGAGCTCCGGACGTTAGGCCAGGCGTGGACAGGGAGAATCCAAAATTTGAATCTTTAGATGGTGGCTTTGTGCCGCAGGTGTACTTTGATGGTGGGATGCGAGAAGGTAAAAATATAGGATTGAATTGGCCGACACTTGAAGCTTGCAGTGCGGTTTACTCAGTGTGTCATGGAACCTTTGTTAGTGACTCTTTAAATTCTGTCCCCGGCTTTAACGCTTTTGCGACATTACATGATGGATGGATGATAAATCTTGAGGCAATGAAAGGGGCGGATATGTCTATTTTAGAAAATATTGGAAGTATGTCGCCGGCTATTATTGTTAATTATGGGGCTATTTACTATAAATATAAGGAGTTGGTTGACTTGGCTAGGAGGGGAGATGAGAAGTAAATTTTGGATTTTGTTTTTTTTCTTTTTCATTCTTGGGTGTTCTACTCGCTCCATGTGGGTTGATGGGATGAATGGAATGGTGGGAGAGTCTTATTGCAGGCACTATAACTATTTTTGGTCTCCTTCGAATAAGAATAAGAGTTTCGATAGAGTTGAGGTTGAGGGGGGAGGGAGAAGATACTATATAACTTGGTATGGAGAGTGTAAGTACTCCATTTATGTGGAGAGGGATGGTTTAATAAGGTCATGGAGATATGAAACTAATAATATGGAGTCTTGCTATGTTCCGATGTATTGATCTTGCTTGTCCGGGAACATGTAATTGAGTAATGGTTAGCAATTCTGAGAGTGCTGTTCAAGAAGTAACTGGGTTGTCAACTATTTGTGGTTTGCTGTTCTGTTTGTTCGGATGTGGTCCGTCAAACTATTACTGGGCTGAGGGGATGGATGGATTCGTTGGGAAGAGAGTTGATTCTGGGTTAGGTCGGTGCTTGGATGGTTGTACTGGTTCTTTTTGGTCGCCAACAAATCACAATAGACAATTTAGTGATATCGTCTCTGAAGGGGGCGGGAAGAGATACTATGTGGATTGGAATTCTCGCTGCGCATATTCGATGTATGTGTCGAAGGAGGGGGTAATAGAATCATGGAGATATGAGGGCGATAGTAAGGGATGTTATGTGTATTGAGAAACATACGTTAGAGCAGATTGCAGGGCGAGACGGTGGCATTGGCGTTAGTCAGTCAGCATTGGCGAGTACATGGTCTAACTCTCTAAAAATTGAATATGCTCCGTCAAAGTACGGTCCAACATTCCGATACACCGCTGCCGATGCAGTGATTGTGGTGAATACTGAGGGGGAAGTTGTCACGGGGTGGGCTAAATCTTCCTCGGGGGTGGGGAAATGATCTCTGTCTTGACTGAAGAGCAGGTAAAACTTTTGGTGAGTATTTGTCGCTTAGCCGGAGCGCATCCACTTTCTCTGGCTGAAAAATTAATACGCTCATCAATTTCTTCAAGTGAGATTGATGAACTATGCGAGCTGATTTCCAACGAGTTCATGCTCAACGGAATAGAAGAAAATTTTGAGCCGAATGACTATGGTCGGAAGCTGGAGCACCTCTTGGATACGGTAAACAGAGATCGCTTGCGGGAGAGCTAAACCTGTCGGGTTAGTTGGCCTGCTCCTTTGGTGCAAAAGGCACGTTGAACACGCCCTTGCTTGATGAGTTAACTGCAAATGGTGTGAGATTTACCCCAGAGAATGTTATCGCAACGACTCGTAGCTCTAGCGGGAAATTTGTATTTCTAGAGGCCGGAAACTCAAAAGCTGGGTTGCAGCACATCATTGAGGAGCATGGCAGTCAATTTGCTCAGATGGGTGTATCGGAAGCTCAGATTCCGGGAGTAGTAATGAGGGCGGTTTCTGAGGGAAAACTCGTTGGTTATCAAGGCTCTGGAGTAGGGCGCCCGATTTATGAGTTAAATATTAACGGTCGAACTCAGCGAATTATGATGAAACACTGGATGCTGATTATTCGCCGAACTCTGGATTCAAGAGTGATGAGTTGGAGCGTGAGTTCAAGCGGGAAGGAGAGCGATTAGTTGTAAGTTTTAGAAATGAACTGGGGCCAGGATTTTCTGTGTCTCTTAAGGTTCAGTTGGTCCAAAAGAACCAGTTTGCGAAGTCTAGAGGAAATAAATATGAGTGATAGTATGTTAACTATAGAGCAGGCTTTTTGTGCTATGTTTTATTTTCTTGAGCATGAGTATGCATTGACGAAGTCTGATGATATTGGAGCAATGTTAGGCTCGTTGGACTGGAAGATTTTGTCGGATAACTCGGGGCCTGCTGATCCCGCTGCATGGGAAGATTGGCTAGATGCTGTAAAAAGCTCGGAAAGATAGCCTGAGTTGGTAGTTTTGTTTTTTCTAAATAAAACGAGAAGAAATGGGGGTTGTAGGTGAATGAGTGAGGATCGAAAAGGGGGCAGATTTGAATGGCACTTGCTTAAGCGCTAAGCGATTGATTCAGAAAAGAAAGGCTGCTCTTGGTCTACGGTGATAGTTGCGAACACACACCGAGCCCAAGGAGCAGCCCAGATGAATCCTAGGCGCCAAGCCGTCATTCATCAACAGCAGCGCGCCCGTCGGCATACATCGAATACGGACGCTTACGCCTTCTTCAACCTGCTAACCGGCCCTGAATTATTCGACCCTGTCGAGTTGCTGCTGCCGGTTCATCGGGAGCGCTTGTTCCCGCCGCCAGTCGCGAACACCAACTGATCGGCGAAGACCAGCTGTACGGTCCCTTAGAGTTGTTCGGCCGCCAGCACGAGCTGACCCTCGGCGCCAACTACGGCCGCTCGCACCTCAAGGCCGGCGCCGACACCATCGCCGCCAACGGCTACTACACGCCCTGGTGGACCTGATGGCCAGCTACGACATCGACAGCCACTGGAGCACGGCGCTGAACCTGAACAACGTCACCGATCGCAAGTACCTGCTGTCGCTGTACGAAAGCACCACTACCGCCAACTATGGCGCGCCGCGCAACCTCACCGCCTCGGTAAGCGGAGAGCTCTTTCTGTTTTCGGCAGCGGTGAGCAGGGTCATGAGAGCGGGTACAAAAACCAGGGATTGAGGATCGGCTGATATCAAGTCCGCTCCCTTTCCCCATTGCGCTCGGTGAACCAGATGGCAACGGCCATCACCGCGATGCCCGCCAGTTGCAGAACCCCCAGGCGCTGCCCGTAGAACAGCCAGTCGATGACGATGGCCACGGCCGGGTAGATGAACTGGTAGACCGCGATCCTGTCGGTGTTCAGGCGCGCCATGCCGGCGTACATCAGCGAATAGGCGAGCCCGGTGTGGATCAGCCCCAGGCCCGCGAGCCAGGCCCAGGAGGCGCCCCATTGCGGCCAGCCATGGAGCATGGGCCACGCCAGCAGGACCAGCGTTCCGATCGCGCACTGCCACCAGGCGAGAATGCCGGCCGACATGTGCCTTAGCCGCCGGGCGACGATGGTGACGCAGGCGGTGCAGAAGGCACCGACCAGGCAGAACGCCACGCCCCACCAGTAGCTCGCGGGGTAGGCCTGGTCCGCGCCGAACAGCGAAAGGTGCTCCAGTATGCCGGTCGCCAGCACCAGGCCGGCCATGGCGACGATCACCGATACCACGCGCCGCTTGGCAATCGGCTCCTTCAGATACCAGGCACCCAGGATCAGCACCCACAGCGGCTGCACATGGAAGAGCACCGTGGCCACGCCTGCGGAGGTGTGCTTGATGGCGGCGAAGAACAGGCTCCAGGCCAGCACCATCAGGCCGCCTGCCGCGAGCAGCGCGAAGGTCGCCTTCCTGCCCGGGAGCAGGCTGCGCAACTGGCGGCGACAGGCTGCCCAGAGCGTCAGCCCCAGCAGGCCGAAGGCGCAGCGGAACCAGGTCGCGGTCAGCGGATCGGCGCCGGACTGGTGCAGGAAGAGGCCGATGGTGCCCAGGACGACGCTGCCCAGTACGAAGGGCAGCGTTCCGCCGGTGACGTCGGAATGGACGTGTGCGGCTTGCTGGCTGAAGGCCGAAGCCTTCGGCCCCGCCATTTGTTCATGTGCGTTCATGCGGCGAGTGTGGGACTGGCCAGTTGGAACGAGAAGCGCATAATGCCGCATGCAAATATTCGATAAACGAATGGAAAGGGCCGATCAAGATGATGCCGCGTGACCTGCAGCTGGACTGGCTGAAGTGCTTCGTTTCCGTGGTCGATGCGGGCTCGCTGTCGAACGCGGCGGGCGAGGTGCATCGTTCGCAGTCGGCGGTCAGCATGCAGCTGAAGAAACTGGAAAACGCCCTGGGCCGGCAACTGCTGGTACGCGGCCCGCGCAGCCTGCAGCTGACCGCGGACGGCCAGACGCTGCTGGGCTTCGCCCGCCGCATGCTCGACCTGCACACCGAAACCCAGGCCGCCTTCCATGGCGAGGAACTCAGTGGCCGGGTTCGTCTTGGCGTGCCCGACGATTACGCGGCCAAGTACCTCACGCCGGTGCTCAAACGCTTCGCCCAGCGCTATGGCAGCGTGGAAATCGAACTGAACTGCGAGCAGTCGACGGCGCTCATCCCGCGGGTGGCCAGCGGCGATCTGGACCTGGCGCTGGTTTCCCGCGACCACTCCCGGCGCGGAACGCTGTTGTTCCACGAACCCATGGTCTGGGTGGGCTCGCCGCAGTTCGAGCTTTGGCGGCGCGACCCGCTGCCGATCGCGGTCTACGAGAGCACGAGCCTCGCACGGCGCAGCGCGATCAACTCCCTGGCGCTGCAGGGCCGGCGCTACAAGGTGGTGTACAACAGCTCCAGCCTCGCCGGGCAGCTCGCCGCGGTGGAGAGCGGCCTGGCGGTGGCGGTGCTGACGCAATGCAGCGCCCCCGATCACTTGCAGATACTGGGCGTCGAGCAGGGGCTCGGCCCGCTGGAGCCCATGGAGGTCGCCGTCTATCGAAGCCGCGCTTCCCAGGGCTCCAAGGCCGTGGATAGCCTGCGGAACCTGTTGATCAGGACGTTGAGGTTGTCGAGCGAGGGCTGAAGGATTGCTGGTGGAGTTCGCCTCCTTCGGGGCGAGCGACATTCGACACTGGTGCCGGCCCAGGTCGATCCGCTAGGCTTGCCGCTCCCGGCGCAGGTGCCGGGCCCCAGGAACGCCACTTTCAAGGAGATGCCCCATGGCGAACATTCCCCAGGCGCTGCCGCGCGCCTTTCCCCTGAAACTCGTCGCCGGCGGCCTGATCGGCCTGCTGGTGCTGGTCGCCGTGGGCGGCTCGTTCTACACCATCGATGAGAAGGAGCGCGGCGTGGTGTTGCGCAACGGCAAGCTGGTGGGCGTGGCCGAGCCCGGGCTGGGCTGGAAGGTGCCGTTCATCGAGACGGTGAAGACCCTGTCGATCCAGAACCACACCAGCCGCTACGAGCAACTGCAGGCCTACAGCCGCGACCAGCAGAGCGCGGCGCTGGTGGTCTCGGTGTCCTGGCACGTGACGCCGGACGAAGTGGCGAAGGTCTACTCCGGCTACGGTGACCTGCAGGGGCTGGTGGACCGTCTGATCAGCCGCCAGGTGCCGACCCAGGTGGAAAACGTCTTCGGCCGCTATACGGCGATCCAGGCGGTGCAGAACCGCGGGCAGTTCGTTGCCGACGTGGCCACCGCGGTCAAGGCCGCGGTCAAGGGCCCAGTGGTGATCGACGGCGTGCAGGTGGAGAACATCGACTTTTCCGACGCCTACGAACGTTCCATCGAGGAGCGCATGAAGGCCGAGGTGGCGATCCAGACCCGCCAGCAGAACCTCGCCACCGAGCAGGTGCAGGCGCAGATCCAGGTCACCCAGGCGCAAGCCGAGGCCGACTCCAAGCTGGCCCAGGCCAAGGCCGACGCCGAGGCCACCCGCCTGCGCGGCCAGGCCGAGGCCGATGCCATCCGCGCCAAGGCCGAGGCCCTGGCCTCGAACCAGAACCTCATCGAACTGACCAAGGCCGAACGCTGGGACGGCAAGCTGCCGGAAACCATGCTGCCGGGCTCGACGCTGCCGTTCATCGATGTGAATCGCGCACGTCCCTGATTCCGGCATCGGTTCTTCGTGGGGCCGGGCCCGGTGGGGTCGGCGCCAACCTGTAGGAACAACTGTCTGCGCCGAGGCGCTTTCCGTAGGATGGGTTGAGCTTGCGAAACCCATGCGGTTGCACTGATGGGTATCGCTTCGCTCAACACCATCCTACGAAAAGCCATGCTCGCTACGTTCGTGTGTCCCTGGAACTGGACTGTGTTCCGTGCCGAGGTTGAGGTTGGAGTGGAGGGCCGCGGAAGAGCACCCTCTCCCCAGCCCTCTCCCGCAAGCGGGAGAGGGGGGCTGTCCGGCATGCTCGGGGAGTTCGGCGCCAACCTGTAGGAGCGGGCCCTGCCCGCGATTTCGCGCGCAGGGCGCGCTCCTACAAGGGGCTTGGTGTGGGGCAACGCTCATCCGCGAATCGCGCCGGAGCTTCCGGCCATCGCGGACAAGGTCCGCTCCTGCCATACGGGTGGGCACGGCTTCTCGTAGGAGCGAGCTTGCTCGCGAACACACTTCACTGCGCTGCTCATTCACGAGCAAGAGCCAGGCGTCCCCTCGACCCTACGAAGAGGCGATCTGCCTGCCTCTACCGAGCCTGGCAGATAGTCCGCATTCGATGGTCGGTGATGGCTGCGTTGATGGTGTAGGCGCCGCCTCCGCAGATGCCGATGGCGCCGATGCGATCGGCATCTGCGGAGGGTTGGGCCAACCTCTCCATCCCCCAGCGACTCCCTTCATACATTTGTCTAGCGCAACTGCCCGTCCCTTGGATTTTGTCGATGTTCAGCCCCGGTGGAGGTCCCTAACCTTCTGAAAAGGCAGCGTTGATTATCAATAATAAAAGGAGACGACCAGTGCCTATTCAGACAGAACACGACCCGCGCCTGAAGCGTGCGCTCAAGACGCGGCACATCAGCATGCTGGCCCTGGGCGGCGTTATCGGCGCCGGGCTTTTCGTGGGCTCCAGCGCGGTCATCGCCTCGACCGGGCCCGGCGCTTTCATCACCTATGCCATCACCGGGCTGATCGTCGCGCTGGTGATGCGCATGCTCGGCGAGATGGCCGCAGCGCACCCTGCCAAGGGTTCCTTCGTCGATTACGCGAGGCTGGCCTTCGGCCGTCCGGCCGGGTACATGACCGGCTGGCTGTACTGGTACTTCTGGGTGATCGTGGTGGGCTTCGAGGCCGTGGTCGGCGGCCAGATCATCAACGGCTGGTTCCCGGACATCCCGGTATGGGCCATCGCCCTGGGGCTGATGGTGGGCATGACGCTGCTGAACCTGATGTCGGTGCACTCCTTCGGGGAGGCCGAGTACTGGTTCGCCGGCGTCAAGGTCGCGGCCATCGTCGTGTTCCTGGTCGTCGCCGGGGCCTATGCCTTCCGGCTGTGGCCGGGCTCCACCGCCAGCTTCGGCAACCTCACCGAGCATGGCGGGTTCCTGCCCCACGGCGTGACGTCGCTGTTCACCGGGGTGGTGGTGGTCATCTTCTCCATGACCGGCGTGGAAGTCGCCACCCTCGCCGCGGCGGAGTCCGAGAACCCTTCGCGCAACATCCGCAAGGCCGTCAATACCGTGATGCTGCGCATCCTGGTGTTCTTCGTCCTGGCGACCTTCTTCATCGTGGTCGCGCAGCCGTGGACCGAGATCAAGGCCGGCAAGTCGCCGTTCGTGGCCACCCTGGAGCACATCGGCATTCCCGGCGCCGGCCACATGCTGACCGCGGTGATCCTGGTGGCGGTGCTGTCGGTGCTCAATGCCGGGCTCTACACCTCGTCACGCCTGCTGTACGTGCTGGCCTCCAACGACGAGGCGCCGCGCTGGATCGCCGGGGTGAGCCGCAAGGGCGTGCCGGTGCGCGGCGTCATCGCCTCCACCCTGGTGGGCTATGGCTGCGTGGTCATCGCGGCGCTCTGGCCCGATACCGTGTTCCAGTTCCTGATCAACTCCTCCGGCACCGTCTTCCTGTTCGTCTACCTGATGATCTGCCTGTCGCAGCTCAAGCTGCGCCGCAGATGGGTGGAGGAGGGCAGCCTGAAGTTCGCGATGTGGGGCCACCCCTGGCTGCCGCTGCTGGTGACCGCGTCGATCGTGGCGGTGCTGGTGAGCATGGCCTTCGACCCCTCGATGCAGATCAGCCTGCTGCAGTGCCTGATCGCCATCGCCGCGATCGCCGCCTCCTACGCGCTGGTGCGGCTGTCCCGCTGCCGCCGGCAAGCCGTCGCGCTACCCGCACGCAGCGCTTCGTAGCCCCCACCCATGGCCGTCAATTGGAAGCCAACCCCATGACCGCAAAACTCGATCTGACCCAGTTACCCAACAAGCCGCTCTGGTTCGAACAAGGCCCGGTCCGCGCTGCGCTGGAGGGCACCACGGACGCCGATGTCGTCATCGTCGGCGCGGGGTACACCGGCCTGTGGACGGCCTACTACCTGCTCAAGAGCGACCCCTCCCTGCGTGTGGTGCTGCTGGAAAAGCGCGAAGTCGGTTTCGGCGCCTCCGGGCGCAACGGGGGCTGGGCCTCGGCGATTTTCCCGATCTCGCTGTCCCGCGTGGCCGAGATGTATTCCCACGATGCCGCGCTGAAGCTGCAGGCGGCCATGAACGACACGGTGGAAGAGATCGGCCGGGTGCTGGCGCTGGAAGGCGTCGACGCCGACTACGCCAAGCAGGGCTTCCTCTCCCTGGCCCGCAGCGCGCCGCAGCTGGCCCGTGCGCGGGCGACGGTGGAAGGCTCGGCGCGCTTCGGGCTGCCGGAGCAGTGGCAACTGCTCGATGGCGCCCAGGCCGGCGCCAGGGTCGGCGCCGAAGGCACGCTGGGCGGGCTCTACACCGAGCATTGCGCGCTGATCCACCCCGGCAAGCTGGTGCGTGGCCTGGCGCGGCTGGTGGAGACGATGGGCGCGACCATCCACGAGCATTCCGCCGTCACCGAGTTTGCCGAGGGCGTGGTGCGCACCGGGCGTGGTTCGGTGCGCACGAAGTTCACGGTGCGCGCCACCGAGGCGTTCACCTCGCAGCAACCCGGGCACTCGCGCTTCGTCATCCCTCTGTATTCGCTGGTACTGGCGACGGAGCCGCTGCCCGCCGAGCTGAGGCGCAGGCTGGGGCTCGACCACCGCCTGGCCTTCAACGACATGCGCCACCTTCGCGTCTACGGGCAGGTCACGGCCGAGGGGCGGCTGGTTTTCGGCGGCCGCGGCGCGCCGTATCGCCTGGGCTCCCGGATCACCGAGGAGGCCGACCTGGTGGACGGCATCCACGCGAAGATCCACCAGACGCTGCTGGAGTTTTTCCCTGACCTGGCCGATGCGCGCATCACCCACCGCTGGGGCGGCGCGCTGGGCGTGGCCCGCGACTGGTGCCCGACGGTGAGCATCGACCGGAAGAAACGCATCGCCTGGGCCGGCAACTACGTGGGCGATGGCGTCGCCACCAGCAACCTGGCGGGGCGCATCCTGCGCAACCTGATCCAGGGCCGCGACGAGGCGATCAACGCCTTGCCCCTGGTCAACCACCGCTCCCCGTCCTGGGAGCCCGAGCCGCTGCGCTGGCTGGGTGTCAACAGTGGGCTCGCCGCGGCCTCGCTGAGCGACATCGAAGAGCGCATCACCCATCGTCCATCCCGCACCGCGATGTTGCTCGAGAAGCTGACAGGTGCGCATTAACAGGAGTACGCCGTGAGCACTTTCACGATCATCAAGTCCGCCGCCATCCAGTCCCTGCCCCTGAGCCCCGCCGGCCAGCGCGCCGGGGCGGACAAGGGCGACCCGCAGATCGCCATCCAGCAACTGGCGCCCGAGGCGACCGGCAACCTCGGCGTCTGGGAATGCCAGCCCGGTGGCTGGCCGGTGGTCGAGCGTCCCGACACCGAGTTCACCTACATCATCTCCGGTAAAGCGCTGCTCACAGATAGCAGTAGCGGCGAGGTGGTGGAAGTGACCGGTGGCGATCTGATCATCCTGCCTCCGGGTTGGACCGGGCGCTGGGACGTGCTGGAGACCGTACGCAAGGTGTACGCGATCTACTGATTCTGCAAGGTGGTGGCTGAGCGCTACCGCTGTTATCCCTTGATGTGAGAAAGACAATGACCCAAACCATCATGAATTGGATCTCCGGCGCCCAGGTGCAGGCCACCAGCGGCCAGCAACTGCCGGTCTACAACCCGGCCACCGGCGTCGTCACCGGCCAGGTGCAACTGGCCTGCCACGCCGACGTGGACGCGGCCGTGGCCTGCGCCAAGGCCGCCTTCCCGGCCTGGAGCAATCTCTCGCCGCTGCGCCGCTCGCGGGTGCTGAACCGCTTCCTGGCCCTGCTCAACGAGCACCGCGACGAACTGGCCCGGCTGATCACCGCCGAGCACGGCAAGGTGTTCACCGACGCCCAGGGCGAAGTCACCCGCGGCATCGAGATCGTCGAATTCGCCTGCGGCGCGCCGCAACTACTGAAGACCGACTTCACCGACCAGGTCAGCAGCAACATCGACAACTGGACGCTGCGCCAGCCGCTGGGCGTGGTGGCGGGCATCACGCCGTTCAACTTCCCGGTGATGGTGCCGATGTGGATGTTCCCCGTGGCCCTGGCCACCGGCAATACCTTTGTGCTCAAGCCCAGCCCGATCGACCCCAGCCCGAGCCTGTTCATCGCCGAGCTGCTCAAGCGGGCCGGCCTGCCCGACGGCGTGTTCAACGTGGTGCAGGGCGACAAGGGGGCGGTCGATGCGTTGCTCGAACATCCCGACGTGCAGGCCATCTCGTTCGTCGGCTCCACGCCCATCGCCAACCACATCTACGAGACCGGCGCGCGCCACGGCAAGCGCGTCCAGGCCCTGGGCGGGGCGAAGAACCACCTGGTGGTCATGCCCGATGCCGACATCGACCAGGTGGTGGATGCGCTGATCGGCGCCGCCTACGGCTCGGCCGGCGAGCGCTGCATGGCCATCAGTGTGGCGGTCTTCGTCGGCGACGAGACCGCCGAGAAGGTCATGCCGAAACTGATCGAACGCACCCGCGCGCTCAAGGTGCTCGAGGGCAGCAACCTGGCGGCCGAGATGGGGCCGATCGTCACCCGTGCGGCGCTCGAACGCATCACCGGCTACATCGAGCAGGGCATCCGGGAAGGGGCGACGCTGCTGGTGGACGGCCGCGGCTTCGACGGCGAGGCGGCGGGCGAGGGCTGCGGTGACGGCTTCTGGCTGGGCGGAACGCTGTTCGATGACGTCACCCCCGACATGCGCATCTACCGGGAAGAAATCTTCGGCCCGGTGCTGGCGTGCCTGCGCGTCAAGGACTTCGCCGAGGCGGTGCAGCTCATCAATGACCACGAGTTCGGCAACGGCGTGAGCCTCTACACCCGCGACGGCCACATCGCCCGCGAGTTCGGCCGGCGCATCCAGGTGGGCATGGTCGGCATCAACGTGCCGATCCCGGTGCCGATGGCCTGGCACGGCTTCGGCGGCTGGAAGAAGAGTCTGTTCGGCGACATGCATGCCTATGGCGAGGAGGGGGTGCGCTTCTATACCAGGCAGAAGAGCATCATGCAGCGCTGGCCGCAGGCCATCGCCAAGGGGGCCGAGTTCGCGATGCCGACCAGCGACTGAGGCTGGCGGCGAGTGGGCTCCGACGGCCCCGCACCCCAGGTGCGGGGCCGTTTGCATTCAAGGTGCCTGATCGAACAGCTCGGTGTTCTTCGCGGCCTGGAGCGCAATCCAGAAGCGCGCGATGCCGTTGGTGGAGGTGGGCTTGAGGCCCGTCAGCTGCTCCACGAGCTTCAGCCGGTAGACCAGGGTCTGGCGGTGGATGCCCAGGTCGAAGGCGGTGGCCTTCCAGTTCCCGTCGTTTTCCAGGAAGGCCAGCAGCGTGGGCAGCAGCGCGGCGCCCTGGGTGCGGTCGTGCTCGATCAGCGGGCCCAGGTAGCGCCCCACCAGCGCCCGGGCTTCGGCGAGGGACTTCGGCGCCATGATCAGGCCGGTCTCCGCCTCGCCATAGCGCAGCACGCCGGCCTCCACTTCCTGCGCCTGGGCCAGGGCCAGGCGCGCCTGCCTGACGCTTTCGCGAAAGCCCGTCGCCGCTGCGATCGGCCCGCTCACGCCGATCACGGTGCCCTCGCCGAGATTGCTGCGCAGGGCATCGAATAGCTCGTTGTCGTCGCGGCTGATCGCCAGCAGCAGGCCCTTGTCGTTCAGCAGCAGGGGGCTGGCCTGGTGCAGGGCGGGCGCCTGGTGCAGTTCGTCCGGCCCCCAGGGCCCGTTGCCACCCGGCTTGATCGCAAGGCACACCAGGGTGCCGAGCAGGCCCCGTTGTTCCAGGAGGGGGCGGGCGAGGCTGAACTCCGTCTCGCCTTCCAGCAGGCTGCGCAGCAGTGCCGAGCCCTCTTCGCGCTGCTGGTCGCGGTGGATCATCAGGCGTTCCAGCTCGACGCCGAGCAGGCCCACCAGCGAACGTACCAGGAGGGGGTCGTCCAGCATTCTTTCGCCCTTGCGGGCCATGACCAGGTTGGCCCGCGCCCGCCCGGCGATGGGTATCCGTTCCAGCCGCTCCGGGGGCGGCCTGCGGGCCGAGCGGGTTTCGACGATGTCGACGCCGCTGACCGCGTCCTCGATCGCCAGGTACATGTCCAGCGTGGCGGCCAGGATCGAAAGGCGGCCGGCCATGTCGGGCTCCTTGCGCAGGGCTTCGGCGTAGGTCTGAAACAGCCGCTCGCTGGCATTGAAGCGCTCGCGCTGGGCCTGCAGCACGCTTTCGATCACATGGTGGGACAGCTTGACGAACTCGAGCTCGAAGCTGCCGCGGAGAATGGGAAACAGCAGGCGATCGGCCGCCGCCAGCAGCTCGTCCGACAGCGCCGGGGCGTCGTCACGGGGCGCGACCACCAGTGCGCTGGCGTTGCTCTGCACCAGTTGCTCCAGCCAGGCGACCTGGTCCTGCGCGGCTTCGGGCAGGCCAACGCCGGTGGTCATGACCAGGTCGCCCGGGGAAACCCAGCGCCACGGGTCCGGCAGGTCGACGGCATGGGCCCAGGTGATCAGCCTGCCGGTGCCGGCGAGGCCGGCGACCGCCTGCAGTTTCAGCAGCTCGATCTCGATCAGGTCTTGCACGGTGAGCATTGGGGCCTCTTGTTTCGACGCGGGCGGGATGCCGTTCATTATCCGGAGTTATCCGGGGGCGCCTAGCTCTCTCTTGTCATTCTTGTGAGCGTGGAGTGATGGGGTTGAGGTTGGAGCGGAGGTTCGCAGAAGAGCACCCTCACCCCAGCCCTCTCCCGGAGGGAGAGGGGGCCGTTCGGAGTGGGCGGGGAGTCCGGAGTCATCCTGGGACTCCTGTATCCGCCGTCGGCTGTGCCACCGGGGCGTTCGGCGTGGTCGGTGGGCCCAATCGCGGACGGAGTCCGCTCCTACCGCATGAGCGAGCATGGCTTTTCGTAGGATGGTGTTGAGCGAAGCGATACCCATCACCGCAACCGCATGGGTTTCGCAAGCTCAACCCATCCTACGGGGCTTCCCTGGAGCCAAGGAGCGGATTCTGCCAACAGAGCAAACATCCCTACCTCGCCGACTGCGCGATGTAACCGATGAACAACCGGAACAGGTCCGAGTTGCTGGAGATCTCCAGGCGCTGGTAGATGTTGTGCTTGTGGACCTTCACGGTGCCTTCGGAGATGCCCAGCAGGTGGGCGATGGAGGCGTTGCTGTGGCCTTGCAGGATGAGCTTGGCGATGTAGCGCTGGGCGTCGGTCAGTTGGCCCTGGAGGATGTCGACGAAGGCGCTCTCCAGCTCGCTTTCGGGCGCTTCCGTGGTGGTTTCGGCGGGCTTCAGGGCGGTGCGCCAGTGCAGTTCCCAGGCCGCGGCTATCACTGGCGCCAGGGTTTCCAGATGGCGGACTTCCCTTGGTGCGAAGGGGCCGTGGTCCTCGGCCTTCATCAGCGAGAAGACGATGGCCGTGCGCGGCTGCAGGTGGATGATGTAGCCGATCTCCTCGACCTGGGTGCCGTGGGTGGACGACACGCAGGGGTGCAGGTCGCGGGAGATGGCGAAGCCGGAGGAGAAGAAGCTGTCCGGCGCCAGGTCGCTCATGCGCCACAGGCCGGCCGGGTGGCGGTTCATGCTGGCCACGTAGAAGGGGTCCAGCAGGTAGCCGCCGCGGGAATAGGCCTCCAGGGTCTTCGCCGACACCTGGCCGTTGTAGCCGTCGTGCAGCAGCTGCGCGTTGCGGTCGAAGCGGAACAGGTAGCCGCAGCTCATGTCGAAGCCGACCCTGCCGTCCAGCAGCGAGCCGATGGCGTGCCCCAGCTTGTCGGTGCCGACGGCGGCCATCAGGTCCGCCAGCTTCTTCGCGTCTTGGCTGTTCATGGAGGGCTGCGTCGCCTGTCTTGAGCCGGTGTTGTCGCGCCGGCGCGGGGCCGGCGGGTGCCTGGGCCTGGCAGGGGCGCCGCGGGGCGCCCCTGCGCGGGTGCGTCAGGACAGTCCGGTCGAGGCGCGCAGTGCGTCCTGCGGTGCTTCCTGGCTGCCCAGCTGCTGCGCCTTGGGCACCGCCAGCCAGTAGGCCAGGAGCATGCCGATCAGGCCACCGCCGAGTTTTCCAATGATCAGCGGCAGGATCAAGCTCGGCTGGAAGTTGGCGGAGTAGGCCAGGTGGTCGCCGAAGGTGAAGGCCGCGCTCACCGCGAAGGCGATGACCAGCACCTTGTCCTTGGGCGGCATGTCCGCCACCAGGCGGAACATGGCGAGGATGTTGGCCGACGCCGCGAGGATGCCCGCCGCGCCCACCGGCGACAGGCCCAGGTGCGAGGCCACGCGCTCGATGGGGCGGGAGAGGAAGCGCTTGATCAGGTAGACCATCGGGAAGGCGCCGCAGAGCATGATGCCCACGTAGCCGGAGATCTCCAGCGCGCGGAACTGGTCCTGCTTGTCGGCGATGATGGGGGCGAAGCCCCAGCTGCCGAAGTTGGCGCTGAAGAAGCCGGTGAAGTATTCGACGATGGACGCCACCAGGATCAGCGTGACCGCCGCGTACATGATGCTGCCCAGCTTGAGGAACAGCCGCACCATCAGCCCCGGCACGTAGCGCAGCGCGGCGGCCAGGGCGATGCAGAAGAGAATCTGCGGCAGCAGGTTGCGCAGCAGCATCGGCAGGTCGAAGTGCAGTTGCAGGGTGGCGGCGCCGCTGGTGGCGATGTCCGGGCGCACGCCCAGGCCCAGCAGCTGCATGCCCATGGCGATGAACACGATGCTGATGGGGATGCTCAGCAGCCCGGCCATGATGCCCAGGGCCATGTACTTGTGGTCGGCCTTGGCGAGCATGGCCAGGCCCACGGGGATGACGAAGATGATGGTCGAGCCGGACTGGAAGCCGGTGATCAGCCCGAGGATCCAGCCTTCCGGGTCGTGGGCCAGGGCCTGCGCCAGCTGGTAGCCGCCCAGGTCGGAAGCGATGAAGATCGCCCCGGCGATGCCCGGGTCGGCGCCCAGCGCGGTGAACAGCGGGCCCACGTAGTGGCTGATGAAGCTGGAGATGAAGGGGATCGCCGCCATGATGCCGGCGACCGGGATGAAGATCGGGCCGATGCTGTGCAGGCCGGCGTTGAACTCCTTGCCCAGCTCCGACTCGGCGTCGAGGATGGAGGCGATGGCGCCGACCACGGCGCAGGCCATGATGAGGTAGATGACGTACGTGCCGATGTTTTCCATTAGCTGCCTCTGTCTCTTGTAGGTTTCTTGTCTATTGGCAGAGCTAAGTGTCTTGCGAGCCGGGCGTTGTTGTTGGTCTGGGCGCGCGGCTCGGGCCGGTCAGGCCGCGGTGTAGGCGTTGTCGACGAACAGGTGGGCGCCGTTGACGAAGCTGGCGTCGTCGCTGGCCAGGAACAGCGCCGCCGAGGCCACCTCGCGCGGGTCGCACAGGCGGCCCTGCATGGCGCGCAGCGCCTCGTCGGAAACCTCGGTGCCGAATTCGCGCAGCAGGTCCAGCTCGCGCCGGCCGTGGGCGGTGCCGATGAAGCCGGGGCAGATGGCGTTGCTGCGGATGTTGCGGTCGCGGAACTCCACCGAGATCGCCCGGGCGAACATGTGGCAGGCGCCCTTGGTGGTGCAGTACAGGACCTCCATGGGAGTGCCGACCACGCCGGAGATGGACGAGGTGCAGATGATGCTGCCGCCGCCGGCCTCGATCATCTTCGGCAGCACGGCGCGGGTGACCAGGAACATGCTCTTCACGTTGACATTCATCAGCCGGTCCCAGTCGCTCTCGCGGGTTTCCAGGAAGGGCCCGACGTGGATGGTGCCGGCGTGGTTCATCAGCACCGTGATGGCGCCGAAGCGTTCCTCCACCTGCGCCACCGCGCGCTCGACCTGCTCGGCGACGGAGACGTCGGTGGGCACGAACAGGGCCGTGCCGCCGGCGGCGTTGATCCGCTCGGCCACCGCCTTGCCGTCGCTGTGCGGAAGGTCGAGCAAGGCGACCTTGGCGCCTTCGCGGGCGAAGAGTTCGGACGCGGCCAGGCCGCAGCCGCCCGCGCCGCCGGTGATGAGCGCCACTTTGCCGTTCAGTCGTCCCATGGGTATCTCCTGCTTGTTGTTGGTGTGGGATTGCCGTGGGGCTCCACGCTAGGGACGGGCCTTGTGGGTGTCCATATGCCGGCGGATATACGCTGGCCTATCTATTTGTTTTTAAAGAAATAAAAGTCGTTTTTCCGATGGGCGGGAAGCGCCGCGCGGGGAGGGCGGCGACGCTGCGTTGCGGCCGTCGCTGTCGGGCCTGGTCAAGGAAGCGGCGCGCTGGAACAACTGCCCGGCAGCGCACGTGAACTAGCTTGGCTTCGCGCAATGCGGCCCTGGCTGGCGGCATTGGGCTCGGACATGACAAGAACAACGAAGAAGGCCTCAGGATGACAACGACAAGAACGCAAATCCGCAATGGCGAGCTCGCGCAAGGCTTCAAGCCGCGGCACGTCACCATGCTTTCCATCGCCGGCGTGATCGGCGCGGGATTGTTCGTAGGCTCGGGGCACGCCATCGCGGCTGCCGGCCCCGCCGCCATAGTGGCTTATGTGCTCGCCGGCACCCTGGTGGTGCTGGTCATGCGCATGCTGGGGGAAATGGCCGTGGCCAGCCCCGACACCGGTTCCTTCTCCACCTATGCCGACCAGGCCATCGGCCGCTGGGCCGGCTTCACCATCGGCTGGCTGTACTGGTGGTTCTGGGTGCTGGTGATCCCCATCGAGGCGATCGCCGCCGGGGTGGTGCTGAACAACTGGTTCCCGCAGGTGGAGTCCTGGTTCTTCGCCCTGGCGATGACCGTGCTGCTGACCCTGACCAACCTGTTCAGCGTGGCCAAGTACGGCGAGTTCGAGTTCTGGTTCGCCATGCTCAAGGTGATCGCCATCGTGCTATTCATCGCCCTGGGCGGCGTGGCCCTGGCCGGCGGCCTGCCGGGCCGCGAGGTGAGCGGCCTTTCGCAGCTGATGGCGAGCAACGGCGGCTTCATGCCCAATGGCTGGACGGCGATCATCGGCGCGCTGCTGACCACCATGTTCAGCTTCCTCGGCACCGAGGCGGTGACCATCGCCGCCGCCGAGTCGGGCAACCCGGCGAAGAACATCGCCAAGGCCACCCGCTCGGTGATCTGGCGCATCTGCGTGTTCTACCTGCTGTCGATCTTCGTGATCATTTCCGTGGTGCCCTGGAACGACCCGCTGCTGCCGGTGCAGGGTTCCTACCAGCGCGCGCTGGAGGTGATGCACATCCCCTACGCGAAGTTCCTGGTGGACATGGTGGTGCTGGTGGCGGTGGCCAGCTGCCTGAACTCGTCTATCTACATCTCCTCGCGGATGATCTTCTCCCTGGCCAAGCGCTCCGACGCACCGGCCTTCATCCGCCGCACTTCGGCAGCCGGCGTGCCGCGGGCGGCGGTGATCGCCAGCACCGTCATCGGCATGCTGACCACGGCGGTGAACTTCTTCGCCCCGGCCCAGGTGTTCGCCTTCCTGCTGGCCAGCTCCGGTTCCATCGCGCTGCTGGTGTACCTGGTCATCGCCTTCTCGCAGCTGCGCATGCGCTCGATCCTGCAGCGGCGCAACGCCGAGATCGCCTTCAAGATGTGGCTGTTCCCCTGGCTGACCTGGGCGGTGATCGGCTTCATCGTGTTCGCCCTGGGCGTGATGTTCGTGATGCCGGAACACCGCCTGGAGGTGACTTCCACCCTGGCGCTGGCAGTGGTCATCCTGCTGCTCGGCAACCTCACCGCGCGCCGGCACGCCACGGCGGCCGCGCGTTCCGGCACGGTGGAGCAGGGCGCCTGAGGCCCGCGTAGAAAGCGACGGGAGGCCGGGGCCGGCCTCCCGTCGTCGCGTCAGTGCACAGTGGATTGGGACAGCTTGCTGCGGGCCGAGAGGAGGGTGGCGAAGATGATCAGCGCCGCCCCCAGCAGCATGCGCAGCGAGGGTTGCTCGCCGAACAGCAGCCAGGCGCAGGCGATGGCGTAGACCGGCTCCAGCGCGATGATCATGCCCGCGCTGCGGGCTTCCAGCGCATCCAGACTCTTGACGAACAGGTACTGCGCCAGGCCCGTGCAGAAGATGCCCAGCAGCGCCAGGTAGACCCAGTCCGCCGGCAGCAGCGCGTGGTGGGCGAGGTGCGTCAGGGCGAAGGGCGAAACCAGCACGGCGACGGTCAAGTTCTGCCAGAAGGCCACTTGCATGGCGTCCATGCCGCGCGTGGCGCGCCGGTTGGCGATCGCCAGCAGGGCGAACGACAGGCCCGAGCCCAGGCCCCAGAGCAGGCCCAGGGTGCCCTGGTCCGCCAGGTCGAACGACGGCACCACCAGCACCAGCCCCGCCGTGGCCATCAGCAGCAGGCAGGCTTCGCCGAAGCCGATCCGCTCGCGGAACACCGCCAGGTCCAGCAGGGCGATGAAGGCCGGGAAGCTGGCGAAACCGAGGGTCGCGACCGCGACGCCGCCGACCTTGACCGCGATGAAGAAGCTTACCCAGTGCGAAGTCAGCAGCGCCCCGGTCAGCGCCAGCACGCCGATCTTGCGCCAGCCCAGGCCACGCAGCAGCGGGCGCCGCTGCAGCTGGGCGACGGCGCCCAGGGCGACGATGGCGAAGGCGGCGCGGCCGTAGGTGATGACGCTGGCGTCGGCCTGGATCAGCGCGCCGAGGATGCCGGTCAGGCCGAACAGCACGGCGGCGACGTGGGCCACCAGCAGGGCGTTGCGGTGCGCCGAGGCGCAAGTTGTGTGGGGGAGGTCGGATGTAAGCATGGCAGTGATTCTTCAAAAATGGTGTGCGCACCGCTGCGCCGTGCGCAACGGTTGGGGGTCTGGTCGAGAAGGTTGTGTGTGGTGAGCGGCACGGGCCGACACCGACGGCGATGCAGCATTGAGAAGCCCTTCCGTGAGCCGTGCTGTTCGTTCGCCGCCCTGGATGGGTGGCGCCCCCGGCGCCGGGCGGCGCTGGGGGCTGTACTGCGGGTCAGGTCAGGATTTTACCGCGGGTCTCACGAAGCATCGATCCAGATGGTCTTCAGCTCGGTGTACTGGTCGTGGGCCCAGATCGACTTGTCGCGCCCGCCGAAGCCGGACTCCTTGTAGCCGCCGAAGGGCGTCGAGGCGTCGCCTTCGCCGAAGCAGTTGACGGTGACGATGCCCGCGCGGATTTCCCGGGCCAGGCGCAGGGCGTTGCGCAGGCTGCCGGTGTAGGCCGAGGCGGCCAGGCCGTAGACGGTGTCGTTGGCCAGGTCGATGGCGCCGTCGATGTCGGTGAAGGGCGTGACCGACAGCACCGGGCCGAAGATTTCCTCGCGGAACAGCCGGCTCTGCGGCTCGACGTCGTCGACCACGGTGGGCTCGACGAAGATGTCGCCCTGGGTCTGGCCGCCATAGACGAAGTCCAGGCGCTCGCTGCGGGCCTGCTCGATGTACGAGCGCACCTTCTCGAAATGGGCCTTGCTGACCAGGGCGCCGAGGCGGTTGTCCGGGTCCAGCGGGTCGCCCATTTTCCAGTCGCGCATGTGCACGCCGATGCGTTCGAGCAGGGCGTCCTTGATGTCGGCGTGGACGATCAGGCGCGAGGACGCCGAGCAGTTCTCGCCCATGTTCCAGAAGGCGCCGTTGACCACGTGCTGGGCGACCTGGTCGAGGTCTTCCACGTCGTTCATCACCACCGCCGGGTTCTTGCCGCCGCACTCCAGCACCACGCGCTTGAGGTTGGACTCGGCGGCGTACTTGAGGAACAGCCGGCCGGTCTCGGTGGAGCCGGTGAAGCTGACCATGGCCACGTCCGGGTGGCGGCCGATGGGCTCGCCGGCCTCACGGCCGCCGCCGGGCACCACGTTGAACACCCCGGCGGGGATGCCGGCCTGGTGCGCCAGTTCGGCGACGCGCAGGGCGGTGAGGGTGGTTTCCCGGGCCGGCTTGACCACGATGGAGCAGCCGGCGGCCAGCGACGGGCCGATCTTCCAGGCCAGCATCAGCAGCGGGAAGTTCCACGGCAGCACCAGGCCGACCACGCCGATGGGCTCGCGCACCACCATGGTCACGGCGCCGGGGCCGACCGGCGCGGTGCTGTCGTAGATCTTGTCGATCAGCTCGGCGTGCCAGCGCAGGGTGTGGATGGTCTCCGGCACGTCGATGTTCTGGCATTCGCGCACCGGCTTGCCACTGTCCAGGCTCTCCATCACCGCCAGCTCGTGGGCGTGGTCTTCGAGCAACTGGGCGAAGCGCTGCATGACCGCCTTGCGCTCGCCGGGGGAGCGCTTGCTCCAGCGGCCGTCCTCGAAGGCCAGGCGGGCGCTGGCCACGGCCAGGTTGACGTCTTCGGCGTCGCAGGCGGCGATGTCGGCCAGCCGCTCGCCGGTGGCCGGGTTGTTGCTGGCGAAGGTGCGGCCGGAGACGGCGTCACGGAAGCTGCCGTCGATGAAGGCCTGGGTGGGGAAGCGCAGTTCGGCGGCGATGGCGGCGTATTGCGCCTTGCTCAGCAATTCAGCCATTGTGGGTGCCCTCGGTGATCTGCGCGACTTCGCGCTTGAGTACGGCGACGATCTCTTTCAGTTCGGCCTTCTCGGCCTCGGTCAGGCCCTTGAGCGGGGCGCGCACGCCGCCGCTGCGCAGGCCGGCCAGCTCGCAGCCGTACTTGATCGACTGGACGAACTTGCCGCCTTCCAGGAAGTCCATCAGCGGCATCATCGCCGCCATGATGCGGCGGCCCTTGGCGAAGTCGTTCTCGACCACGCAGGCCTGGTACAGGGCGACGTGCTCGCCGGGGATGAAGTTGGAACCGGCGCAGACCCAGCTGCGCGCGCCCCAGGCGAAGAATTCCAGGGCCTGGTCGTCCCAGCCGCAGGACAGCGCGATGCGCGGGTGCTTGCAGGCCAGGCGGTGCAGCTGGCCGGTGGAGCCGGAGCTTTCCTTGATGGCGACGATATTCTTGCAGCCGGCGACGGCGGCGAAGAATTCCTCGCCCATGTCCACGCCCATGCGCGCCGGGTAGTTGTACAGCATGATCGGCAGGTCGGCGGCGGCGTCGACGGCCAGCACGTGGTCGGCGATCTCCTGCTGGGTGGGCAGGGCATAGGGCGGCGAGCCGACCAGCAGGGCGTCGGCCTTGATCTCTTTCGCCGCCTTGGCGTAGGCCACCGAGTCCTCGGTGCGGATGGCGCCGGTGCCGACGATCAGCGGCAGGCGGCCGTTGATCACGTCCTTGGCCTTGGCCGCCAGGTCGAAGCGCTCCTGGGCGGTGTGGGCGTAGTACTCGCCGGTGGAGCCGCCGATGATGATGCCGTGGACCTTCGAGGCGATCAGGTATTCCAGCACTTCGGCGAAGGCCGGATGGTCGATCTGGCCGTCGGCCGCCAGGGGGGTGATGGCGGGGGTGTAGATGCCTTCGAATTTCATGATGCGTTCTCCAGTGGGGTCGTGGTGGTCGGCCGCCGCGCCCAGCAGCGCGGCGGCCCTTGATCAGGTGAGCGAAGCCGCCTGCTGCAGGTTGAGCGAGCGGGTTTCCGGGGCCAGCGCCCAGGCGAACAGCAGGCCGACCAGGGTGACGATGGCCGCGGCGTACATGGTCTGGGCGATGCCCAGGCTGTCCAGGGACAGGGGGACGAGGTAGGTGCCGACGGCGGCGCCGACCCGCGACAGCGAGGTGCCCACGCCGACCGCGCAGGCGCGGATCTCGGTGGGGAACAGCTCGTTCGGGTAGACCAGCTGCAGCACCTGGGCGCCGCCGATGAACAGGGCGTAGGCGCCGAACAGTGCGAGGATCACGGCTTCGGAGGAAGCGTGGAAGGCGCCGAGGCCGAGCAGCGCCAGGCCGGACCAGAGGAAGCTGTAGATCAGCATGCTGCGCCGGCCGATGACGTTGATCAGGCGGGTGGCGATGATGCAGCCCACCACGAACAGCAGGGTGATGGCTTCCGAGCCGAAGGAGGCCCAGTTACCCTGGAGGTTCAGCGCCAGCAGCACCTTGGGCGCGAAGGCGTAGACGGCGAACACCGGGATCACCGAGCAGGTCCAGAACATGCTGACGAACAGCATGCGTTTGCCGTAGCCGGAGTGCAGCAGGTTCCACACCGAGAGCTTCTTCTGCCTGGGCTGCTCGGGCAGGTTCTGCAGCGAGAAGCGCGGCCCGTAGACGCTCTTGATGACCTGCTCGGCTTCGGCTGCACGGCCCTTGCCCAGCAGCCAGCGCGGCGATTCGGGGGTGCCCAGGCGAACCAGGAACAGGGCCGCGCCTATCACCGCGGCGCTGGCCAGCACCAGGCGCCAGGCGTCGTCGCCGCCGTGCCTGAGCAGGGCGTTGCCGACCATGTAGGCCAGCGCGGCGCCGGCGAACCAGAGGATGGTCAGGGTCGCCAGGCGCGGGCCGCGGTGCTTCTTCGGCAGGAACTCCACCAGCAGGGAGGTGGCGACGGGATATTCGATGCCCACGCCGATGCCGATGAGCAGGCGCAGCAGGAACAGCGCCAGGGCCGACTCCACCCAGTACTGCGCCAGCGAACTGAGGATGAACAGCACCGGGCCGACGAAGAAGATGCGCTTGCGCCCGAAGTGGTCGGTCAGCCAGCCGCCGATGAAGCCGCCGAAGAAAATGCCGATCAGCGCCGCGGCGGCGATCATGCCCTGCCAGAGGGTGCTCAGGCCCAGGGCGGCGGTCATTTGCACCATGGATACGCCGATGATGCTGAGCACGTAGCCGTCGACGAAGGAGCCGCCGCCGGAGCGGATCGTCAGCAACTGGTGAAAGCCATTGAGGGGTACGTCTTCGATCGAGGTGTCGTTGATTGTCATTGTTTTCTCCTGACTCTAAGAGCGGCCGGATGTTTTCAGGCTGAGCGAACCCGCAGAGCTGAAGAAGAGTCTTCAGCCCTGGTGGCTCGAAAAGCCGCCGAAACTGGCAGTCGGTTGGGGCCGACGTCCTGGGAGGCGCCTGCGGCGCCAAGCCTCCTACGTGATCAGCTTTCCTTGCCTGCCCGGTATTGACCCCACTTCAGGTTGAGGTTCACGCCCAGGGACAGGAAAGGTTCGGGCGGATTGGCATTGGGGCCGGGGGAGCGCAGCAGGAAGTCGATCAGCTCGTTCCGCTCGCCAGCCAGCCAATCGGCCAGGAGTTTTCCGGTGACGGTGCCGCGGGTCACGCCCAGGCCGTTGCAGCACAGTGCACCGTAGACGTTGGGGGCCAGCTCGCCGAAGTACCCGTTGTGGTTGCGGGACAGGGCCAGGGCGCCGCCCCAGGTGTATTCGAAGCCGACGTCGGGCAGCATCGGGAAGCGCGCGTCGAACGAGGCCTGGTGGCGGCTGACGAAGCGCTCCAGGTACTTGGCGTTGCTGCGCCCGTCCGGGTTGAAACTGAAACTGTTGCGGATCAGCAGGCGGTTGTCGGGCGTGCGGCGCACGGTGGTGCCGAACGGATCCGCCGGGATGACGCCCCAGTAGGGCTTGCCACCGAGGCGCGCCTGCTCCTCGGCTGTCAGCGGCCGGGTGATGCTGGCGTAGGTGAAGACCGGCAGCATCTTGCCCTTGAGGAAGCCGAAGCTCATGCCGAAGGCGTTGTTGGTCAGCACCAGCTTGTCGGCGACGATGGCGCCTTTGGCGTGGCTGAGGACGATCTTCTCGCCGTACTCCACCTCGGTGATGGGGGTGTGCTCGTACAGGGTCACGTTGCTCGGCAGCGAGTCGGCCAGGCCCTTGACCAGCGCGGAGGGCTGGATGAGCACGGTGCCGGGGGTGAACAGCGCCTGGCGGTAGAAGTGGGTGCCGATGTGCGCGGGGAGGTCGGCGGCCTCGATCATCTCGTAGGCCTGGCCGAGCTTGTCGAGGCCGCGGCGGTAGGCCTCGAGCACGGCGATGCCGCGGTCCTCGATCGCCGCCTGGTACTTGCCGCAGGCCTTCATCTGGCAGTCGATGCCATGGCGCTCCACCAGTTCCGTCAGCTGGGACTGGCCGGCGAGGTTGAGCTTCAGGGCGATCCTGGCGGTGGCGATGTCGCCGATGTAGTCGTCGGCGCCGATGTCGTGGGGCAGGTCGATGGCGAAGCCGGCATTGCGCCCGGAGGTGCCGAAGCCCACTTCCTGGGCCTCGACCAGCACGATCTCCTCATCGGGAAAGTTCAGCGCCAGCTGGCGGGCCGCCGCCAGACCGGTGAAGCCGGCGCCCACGACCACCCAGCGGGCGGCGCTCTTGCCATGGTGGGCCGGCTTGGGCTGCCGCGACCTGCTCAGGTGATACCAGCCACAGGTCGAATCGTCGGAAGGCAAGTGCGTCACTTTCATCATTTCAGGGACCTGACTCTTATTGTTTGTGCCTGTTAACCATCCCTTGCGTGAAATGACTCACTGTCGTGCGAGAACACCGGCGCTCGGGTTACTACCTAGAACTCAATAGACAAGTGCCACCTCGACCCCCGCCGGGGCCGCGTATTCGGCCATGCGCCGGCGCGACAGCTCGAAGTGCGCCCGGACGATGTCGGCCGCGGCATCGGGGTCGCGCCGCTCGATGGCCTGGATCATCTGCTCGTGCTGTTCGCAGGCGACTTCCAGGTCCTGCTGCATGTCGTCGGTGGTGGGGTGGCGGTAGAAGATCTTGCCCAGGCGCGCATGGTCGATCAGCAGCCGGCGCAGGCTGGGCATCAGGTAATCGTTGTGGGCCATCTTGCCGATCTCGAGGTGGAACTCGTCGTTGTAGAAGACGCGAGCCTCGACATCCTTTTCTTCGATGGCCTTGCGGAATCTCCGCTGGATGTCCTTCAGCGCCTCGATCTCGGCGGCGGACGCATGGGTGGCCGCCAACTGCGTGGTGGCGATGTAGATCAGCGGCGCGGCAAGGAAGAAGCTGTGCAGCGATTCGTGGCTCATGGACGCCACGCGCGGCGCGCGGTTGGCTTCCAGCTCGATGTAGCCCTCGGCGGCTATCTGGCGTAGCAGTTCCCGCACCGGTGGCCGTGAAAGGCCGAACTCGTCGCACAGGGCGAGTTCGTCAACGACCGCGCCGGGAGCCAGTTCCATGCTCAGGATCCGCCGACGCAGCGTATCGGCCAGCACCACCTTGCGGTCGAGCGGGGCGTCGATGCTGGATTGGTCGACTTCGATCTGGGCCTTCATGGGAGCCTTTCTGCTTGTCATGGTTTGTGTCTACAGTTTGTATAACGACTATAAAAGCCTGTTAGACAATATGTCTACAGGAATTTTTCGTACGACCTCGGACGCGACAAACGGCTGTTCCACCGCTCCCCGCCAGGCCTTCGCCACGGGCTGGCGACCAGGTGGGGCGGCTGTGGTGAGCCTGGGAGCGCAGGCGGTATCGCCGAGGAGGCGTCTGGAAAGGGACTGCTCAGGCAGCGCCGGGCCGTCCATCCGGGGGTATTTCACCATACTTCGCCCAAGAGGCCGGTTCCGCGTGACCAGGGCGGGCAGCAGGGGATGTCGGTGGGGCTCCCATTTGGAAAAAGAACGCCCTCATCGCTGGAAGCGACCTCGGCATATCCGTTAACGACAAATAGCGCTGTCCGTATCGGCGCTCTAGTTGATTGAAATCCAAGGGGAAATGCGGGGAACTAGGTATTCTTTGTGAATTTATTGGGTATACACAAAGAATACAAAGCGATTGACCGGCCTTGGGACCCGTGCGAGTCTCCGCTCCATCAGCCATTTGCTACTACTTGGCTAGCGCTGGAGGCCTACGGTGAGAAGCGGCAAAAACAGTCTCTACGACGACTTGAAGCGGCAGATCCTGACCATGGAACTGGACCCCGACCAGGTATTGGACGAAGTCGGTCTCAGCGAGCGCTACGGGCTTTCCCGCACCCCGGTCAGGGAAGTGTTCCGCCGCCTGGCGGGCGAGGGCTACCTGGACATCCAGGAGAACCGCGGGGCGCGGGTGGCGCCGATGAATCACTCGACGCTGCGCAACTTCTTCCTGGTGGCGCCGATGATCTACGCCGCCATCGGCCGCCTCGCCGTGCAGAACTTCAAGCCCGGCCAGTTGCTGGCGCTCAAGGACACCCAGGAGCGTTTCCGCAAGGCCAGCCTTTCCCGGGACCCGATGGCCATGGTGGTGGAGAACAATCGCTTCCACGAAATCATGGGCGAAATGTCCGGCAACCCATACCTGGAGCCCAGCCTCGGCCGCCTGCTGATCGACCACGCGAGAATCGGACATACGTTCTTCCGTCCGCGCAACGAGGAAATGGAGCGGCACCTGGGCCTGGCAGTGGAACACCACGACGCCTTCATCGAGGCCTTTGCCCGGCATGACGAGACCGCCGTGGTGGACCTGGTCTTCGAGCACTGGGAACTGTCGCGCGGAAACATGGAGATCTTCATTGCCCCGCAAGGCCTGAAGGCCGATGCCTGGGCCGACAGCCCCGGCAACTGGTAGCGGGGAGGTCCATTGCGGGAGCGCTCGAAGTGACGCTCGGCCTGTACTGGCGAGCCGCATCGCACGCAAGAGAGCGCCCCAATTGGAGAAATGAATAGCAAGGAACGCCGACCGGCTCGCTTGCGAGCCGGTCGAGTGGGTGCGTGCGCCCGCTTGCTGGCAACGAATGCATTCGGCGCATGCGCGCCGGCTGCCATAAGAAACGGGCCGCCACAGGGTGGGCTCAAACAGCACCAAGCAGCAGAGGAAGAACCATGAAAAAGTTGTGGAAGACGCTATGCGCCGTGGCGGTAGTCGGCATGACCATGTTCCAGGCCCATGCCGAGGAAAAGGTCATCAACATGGGCACGCTTTCCTGGGAAGACCTGACGCCCATCACCGGTATCACCAAGAAGGTCCTGGAAGATTCCGGCTATACGGTGAAGGTCACCTCGTTCTCGGAATGGGGTATCGCCTATGCCGCCCTGAGCAAGGGTGACATCCAGATCCTCGCCTCGCAGATCGACTATGTTGCGCAGGACTACTGGAACAAGAACAAGAACCGCCTGGAAAAGCTCTCGCCCGTTTCCCATGGGCTCTACCAGGCGGTTGCCGTGCCCAAGTACGTGACCATCGACTCGATGGAGCAGCTCAACGAGAACGCCGACAAGTTCGGCAACAAGATCGTCGGCATCGAGCCCGGTTCCGGCCTGATGAGCGACGCGGCCAAGGCCGTCGGCGACTACGGGCTGAAGCTGAACCTGCTCGAAGGCAGCTCCGCGGCCATGACCGCCGCCCTCAAGTCGGCCATCGACCGCAAGGAGTGGATCGCCGTGACCATCTGGGAGCCGTCCTGGATGTTCCAGAAGTTCGACCTGAAGTTCCTCAAGGACCCCAAGGGCTCCTTCGCCCCGCCGCAAGGCTACTACTGGATAGCCCACAAGGGGTTCTCGGCGGAAGACCCGCACGCGCGTGAAGTCATCGCCAGCGTCTATGTCCCCCTGGCGGACATCACCGCGATCAATGGCGAAGTGAAGGACGGCAAGTCGATGGACCAGGCCGTGAAGGACTGGACCGACAAGCATGCGGACCTGCTCAAGCGCTGGGAGAACATCAAGAAGTACTGAGCTCCATCTGAATTGCCGCTGCCTACTCGATATTAATAATTAGACCAGAGTGCTCTGGTTCAAGGGTGCGAAATGAATACCTTGAGTAATGACGTCGACGACGTACTGGTGAGTTGCCAGTCGGTCTGGAAAATCTTCGGTGACAACGCTTCCGCCGCCATGAAGGCGTACCTGGAGCGGGGTCTGACCAAGAAACAGATCCTGCAGGATTTCAGCTGTGTCGTTGGCGTGTCCGATGTGAGCCTGAAGGTCCGCCGTGGCGAGATCTTCTGCATCATGGGACTTTCGGGTAGCGGCAAGTCGACGCTGATTCGCCTGCTCAACAAGCTGATCACGCCGAGCGCCGGCCAGGTTCTGGTCAAGGGCCAGGACCTGGCCAAGCTGGACGCGGCGGCCTTGCGTGAAGTACGGGCCAAGCACATTGGCATGGTGTTCCAGAGCGTGGCGTTGCTGCCCCACCGCACGGTGCTGGAGAACGCCGCCTTCGGCCTGGAGGTGCAAGGCGTCGCCAAGGCCGAGCGGCAGCGGGTGGCCGAGCAGGCGCTGGCCAAGGTCGGTCTTTCCGACTGGGCGTCGCGCTATCCCTCCGAGCTTTCGGGGGGCATGCAGCAGCGCGTCGGCCTGGCCCGCGCCATTGCCGCGGACCCGGAAATCATCCTCATGGACGAGCCCTTCAGCGCGCTGGACCCGCTGATCCGCCGCCAGCTGCAGGACGAGTTCCGCCAGCTCACCAAATCCCTCGGCAAGTCCGCGGTATTCATCACCCACGACCTGGAAGAGGCCATCCGCATCGGCGACCGCATCGCCATCATGAAGGACGGGGTGATCATCCAGGAGGGCACCGCCGAGGAAATCGTGCTGAAGCCGGCGGATGCCTATGTGGCCGACTTCGTCGCCGGCATCTCGCGGTTGCACCTGGTCAAGGCCCATTCGGTGATGACCCCAGTCGATGCCTACCAGGCGGCCCATCCCGCCGTCGACCTCGGCAAGCTCAACACCGCCTCCCCGCAGGCCGACCTGGACGAGTTGATCAACCTGATGGTGCGTTCCGAGCGCGACGCGGTGGTGGTCGTCGACCAGGGCGAGATGCTCGGGGTGATCACCCAGCGTGACCTGCTGCGCGGAGTCCAGGGGGCTCCGGACGAGTCCCAGGACGCTCGTTCGGGGGCGCTGCTGGAGGCTTCGCGATGAACATTGCAGACTTCGCCGCCGGCTTCGATGCGACGGTCGACTCGGCCCTGGAATGGGTCTCGGATAACGGCGCGTCGGCCTTCGACCTCATCAACGACGCACTCAAGGGGCTCTACGAGGCCGTCCTGTGGGTGCTCAACCTGGCGCCCTTCTACGTGGTGGCGCTGGTCATCGGCGTACTGGCCTGGCGGCTCGCCGCCAATCTACGCTTCGGCGTGCTCTCGGCCCTCACGCTGGTCTTCTGCGCGGTCATGGGTCTGTGGGGCGAGACCATGAGCACGCTCGCCCTGGTCCTCACCGCCACCACCCTGGCGCTGCTGGTGGGCGTGCCCGCCGGCGTGGCCGCGGGGCTGTTGCCGGCGCTGGACAAGGTGGTCGAGCCGGTGCTGGACCTGATCCAGACGTTGCCGCCCTACATCTACCTGCTGCCGGCGATCGCGCTGCTCGGCTATGGGCCGGCGACGGCCATGGTGGCGACCTTCATCGTCGCCGTGCCGCCGGTGTTCCGCCTGACCTCGCTGGGTATCCGCATGACGCCCAAGGAGTTCATCGAACTGGGCCAGGCCAGCGGCACCAACGGCTGGCAGCTGTTCTTCAAGATCCGCCTGCCGTTCGCCCTGCCGAGCATCATGACCGGCGTGAACCAGAGCCTGATGATGGCCTTCGGCATGGTGGTGATCGCCGGCATCGTCGGTTCCGGTGGGCTCGGGGAGTCGATCTACGGTGCCATCCGCACCCTCGATATCGCCAAGTCGATCGACGCGGCGATCGCCATCGTCATCCTGACCTTGATCCTCGACCGCCTGGCGCAGAGCGCCTCGCGCATCGGACGGGAGGCTAGCCATGAGTCTCGCTGAAATGACCTTTTCCCCGGGCCGCTACCTCGCCCCGGCGGTGGACTGGCTGAACGCCAACCTGCACCCGCTGTTCGCGGCTATCAGCAAGGTGATAGAGGCTGTGCTGGGCGGCGTGGAGGGCGCGCTGCTGGCCACCCCCGCCTATGTGCTCATCGCCGTGGTGGCCGTGCTGGCGTACTTCCTCATCAACCTTCGCGCGGCGCTGCTGTCGGTCTTCATGCTCGGCTTCTGCCTGGTCTCGGGGCTGTGGACGGCATCGATGCAGACCATCGCGCTGGTCTCGGTCGCGGTGCTGATCTCGGTGGCCATCGCCTTCCCGCTGGGCATCCTGGCTTCGCGGGTGAAGCGCCTGGACGCCGCCGTGCGCCCGCTGCTCAACATCATGCAGACGGTGCCGCCGTGGGTGTACCTGATCCCCGCGGTGATCATCTTCAGCCTGGGCAAGGTGCCGGCGATCATCGCCACCATCGTCTACGGCATCCCGCCGATGATGCGGCTCACCACCCTGGCCTTCAACCAGATCCCCAAGGACCTGCTCGAACTGGGCCAGGCCATGGGCGCCAAGCCGCGGGACATCCTCTTCAAGATCGAGATTCCCACCGCCACACCGACGCTGATGGTCGGGCTCAACCAGTGCATCCTGCTGTCCCTGGCCATGGTGGTGCTGGCCGGCCTGGTCGGCGCCGGCGGGCTGGGCGCGGAAGTGACCCGCGGCCTGACGCGCATGGAAATGGGCCTGGGCCTGCGCGCCGGGCTGGCTATCGTCGCCGTCGCCCTGCTGCTGGACCGCCTGTCGCGCGGGGCGCTGCAGCGTCGCACCGTGCGCAGGATGGCCTGAGGAGAGATAGCGTGCGCCATTCGTTCTTCTGCATCGATTCCCATGCCTGCGGCAACCCGGTGCGGGTCGTCGCCGGTGGCGCCCCGCTGATGCCCCACCTGGGCATGGCCGAGCGGCGCGAACTGTTCGTGCGCGAGCACGACTGGGTGCGCAAGGCCCTGATGTTCGAGCCCCGGGGGCACGACGTGATGTCCGGGGCGATCATCTACCCCTCGGTGCGCAGCGACTGCGATTTCGCCGTACTGTTCATCGAGGTCAGTGGCTGCCTGCCGATGTGCGGGGCCGGCACCATCGGCCTTTCCACCGTGGTGATCGAGGAAGGCCTGATCGTGCCCCGCACACCGGGAAGGCTGGCGATCGAGACCCCGGCCGGCAAGGTGGAGGTCGAGTACACCCAGGTCGGCGACAAGGTCGAGTCGGTACGCCTGTTCAACGTGCCGAGCTACCTGCACCAGGCTGACGTGGAAGTCGAAGTGCCGGGGCTGGGCCGCCTGGTCGTCGACATCGCCTACGGCGGCAACTACTACGCGGTCGTCGAGCCGCAAGGGAACTGGCCGGGCCTGGATGGCCTGTCCTCATCCGAGATCGTCACCCACAGCCGAAACTTGCGCGCCGTCCTGGCCGGCATCTGCGATCCGGTGCATCCCGAGGATGGCCGGATTCGTGGCGTCCACCACGCGATCTGGTGCGATACGGGCCGCAGCGGCGAATCCGATGGCCGCTGCGTGGTGTTCTATGGCGACAAGGCCATCGACCGCTCCCCCGGCGGCACGGGCACCTCCGCCCGCATGGCGCAGTTGCATGGCAAGGGCCGGCTTGCGGTGGGCGACAGCTACCGTAGCGAAAGCCTGATCGGGACTGTCTACAATGGGCGGATCGAAGCTCCCGCCCGGGTGGGCGCCTACCAGGGCATCCTGCCCAGCGTCGCCGGCTGGGCGCAGGTGACGGGGCACAACACGATTTTCGTCGATGACCGCGACCCGTTGGCCCACGGCTTCCAGGTCGCTTGAACGGTGCGCGGGGGTTTCCCTCGCCTGATATGAACGCCAGTTGGTAGAGATAGAGATTGGTCGCGAGAAGGCAATTCAGCGGCGCCCTGCAGGGGCAGAACCTCCGCTTCATCGAAGAGAAGAAGAACGAGCCGGGACGCCAGGCGCGGGTGGGCTTCGTCCTGCTCGAGCATTTCTCCCTGCCGGCCTTCACCCAGGCCCTGGATACCCTGGTCACCGCCAACCTGATCCGCGCCGGGGCCTTCGTCACACGGACCTTCAGCCTGGACGGCGAGTCGGTGGCGAGCGACCTGGGCCTGGTCATCTGCCCGAACGCGATGCTGGAGAGCCGGCACCTGCAGGAGCTGGACCTGCTGGTGATCTGCGGCGGGTTGCGCACGCCGCTGCGCGCCCACCCGGCGCTCACCCATCTGCTGCATGCCGCGGACGAGAAGGGCGTGGCCCTGGCGGGGCTGTGGAACGGCGCCTGGTTCCTCGGTCAGGCCGGGCTGCTCGACGGCTACAAGTGCGCGATCCACCCGGAGCACCGCGCCGCGCTGGCGGAAACCGCCCGGGAAAGCCTAGTGACCAGCGAGAGCTACATGGTCGACCGCAATCGCCTGACCGCGGCGAGCCCGACCGGCGCCTTCAACCTGGTGCTGGAGTGGATCAACAAGCAGCACGGCCGCGCGCTGGTGGACGCCATCGTCGACATCCTCGCCTTCGAGGAGTCCCGCTACCGGAGGACGCGCCCGACGCTGCACGAGAAGATGAGCCAGCCGCTGCGCGACGCCATCAACCTGATGAGCGCCAACATCGAGGAGCCGCTGAGCCAGGACCAGATTTCCCAGTACGTCGGCCGCTCCAAGCGACAGATCGAACGGCTGTTCCGCGAACAGCTCGGCACCACGCCGGTACGCTACTACTTGGAGCTGCGCATCACCGAAAGCCGCCGCCTGCTGCAGCATTCGGACCTGCCGATCCTCGACGTGGGGGTTGCCTGCGGCTTCGTATCGCCCAGCCATTTCAGCAAGTGCTACGCATCGTTCTATGGCTACTCACCCTCCAGGGAGGTGCGCTATGGGTGTGTCAGGTCAATAAAGTAATGAACGGCCGGGAAGCCTTGGAAACGCCGATGCATTCGCATCATTCCTGAATCATCCCTGAATCACCCCTGAGAAGTACCGTGGCTTTGCGGCGGGTGCGCCGAAGTTGGATACCGGAGCCTGTCGCGACGAAACTTCCAGGGTGCTTTCCATCTGCCATCAATATTTCCCATACAGCGAATCCGATCATGGATCGATCCCGAGGTCGCCCCATGCGTCGGTCGAGAAGAGTTGCCGCGCGCATGAAAATCAAACAGAAACTGACATTGGCGTTCGCCTTTATTGCAGGCTTCCCCATCGCTCTCGTGGCGATACTGGTCATTCTCAACCTGCGTGACAAAGCCAGGGACGATTTTCTCGACGGTAGCAGCCGGGAGATTCGCCAGGTGAGCAACGCCATGAAAATATTCTTCCAGGGGATCGACCAGAATGTGGACTACCTGGCGGCGCAACCCTTGATTGCGGATACAGGCGGCAACCTGAACAAGTACTTGAATTCGAGCACGGACGCCGTTGCGCTTGGTGAACACGACAAGCAGCTGCTTGAATTCTTCACTCGGCTGGCGAGCACTCACCCTGAGTACGCTTATGTGTCTTATGGCGTGAGCGACGGTGGCTATGTTTCCTGGCCTGCCGGACAGAAGTTTTCCAACTATGACCCGCGCCGGCGGCCCTGGTATGAATTGGCCATGGCCAATCCCGGCAAGACCGTGCGTACGGGCGCTTATACCTGGGCGGCCGACAACGCCGTCTTGATCAGCACGGTGCGGGCCGTGACGAATCGGCTGGGGCAGGTGGGCGGCGTCGTGAATATCGATGTATCCCTCAAGGGCCTCACGGAAATCGTCAGGAACATCAAGCTCGGTGAAAGCGGCTATCTGATGCTGGTCGAGCAGGGCGGCAACGTGATGGTCGACCCCCATGATGCCGGCCACAACTTCAAGCAACTGTCCAGCCTTGGCAATGGCTATGCCGAGCTCGCCAGGACGGCCCGAGGTTTCGTCGAGGTCAGTATCGATGGCGAACGCTACATGGCCAATGTCCATCCGGACGAGAAATTGGGATGAACTTTCATCGGGTTGATTCGTCATGACGAGGTGATGCAGGAGACCACTCATCTTGCCTGGCTGATCGGCCTGATCGCGGTGATTCTGGCGGCCACCTTCGCCGTCATAGGCGCCGCCTTCGCCAAACTCATCGTCCGCCCGATCAACGGCGTGGCCAGCGGCCTGGAGGACATCGCCCAGGGGGAAGGCGATCTGACCCGTCGATTGCAGGTCCGTGGCCGCGACGAAACCGCGCTGTTGGCCGACTGGTTCAACCAGTTCCTCGAGGCTATCCGGGGCCTGATCCAGCACATCGGCGTGGCTGCCGGCAATATCCTCGGCACGTCGAGCCGCTCGACCCGGGTTTCCAACGACATGGCCGAGGCCGCCAGCCGCCAGCGCGAGGCCGTGGACATGGTTTCCACCGCGTTCCACGAGATGGTTGCCACTGCCAACGAGGTCGCCCGCTCTTGCAGCCAGGCTGCCCAGTCGGCCGACAATGGACAGCAGCAGGCTCGCGAAGGCCAGCACCAGATCGATGCGGCGGTGCAAAGTGTCGATCGCCTGAGCCACGAGATCGAACAGTCGGTGCTGTCGATTCAGCAGCTGGAGCGCGACAGCAACGCCATCCAGTCGATTCTCGGCACCATTCGCTCGATCGCCGAACAGACCAACCTGCTGGCCCTGAATGCCGCCATCGAGGCCGCCCGGGCCGGCGACCAGGGCCGTGGCTTTGCGGTGGTCGCCGATGAGGTCCGGGCGCTGGCCAAGCGCACCGCCGACTCGACGGCCGAGATTGACGGTCTGTTGGGGAACCTGGCGACGCGCACTGCCCAGGTTGCCGATCAGATGCACGCCAGCCTCGAGGTATCCCAGCAGTCGGTCAGCCGTATCGGCTTGGCCCGTGATAGCTTCGGCCAGATCCGCGAGTCGGTGGACATCATCCGTGACATGAACACCCAGATTGCCACCGCCGCCGAAGAACAGCACCAAGTGGCCGAGGACATCAATCGCCATATCAGCCAGATCCATGGGGACGCTCAATTGGTGGCAGAGCTGGCGCATGCCGCACGCCAGGATTCCGAGAGCCTGGCCGGCCTTTCCAGCGAACTGGATGCCTTGGTGCGACGTTTTCGCACATGACCGTTGACTGCTGATCGGGTTTCGGCGGTGCGGGCAGCCGCCGAACCCGGCCGTCCGGCCCAACGCCCGGCGCTACCCGCACCCGGGGCGTACCCAGGCCAGCCAGCGTGCGTTCGATACGGATGGCCGGGCTACTCTGTGATATTCCTGGATAGCCATCTCCTTTCAATCGGCCCTGCGGTGACCCTGTATGCCGGTTCAACCTTCCGCGCCGTTCTCGATCCTCGTCCTGGTGTTCCCGCACTACAACCTGGCGGCCACCACGGCCTTCATCGACCCGTTCCGCGCCGCCAACTACCTGAGCGGCCACACCCATTTCCACTGGGAGGTGGTGTCGATGAACGGCGGGCCGGTGGTGGCGAGCAATGCCATGAGCACCGACACCCGGGCGCTGGCCCAGGTGCAGGGCGTGCCCGACCTGGTGATGCTGTCTTCCAGCTGGAACCCGGAGACGCTGCACAGCCCGGCGCTGAGCGCGGCGCTGCGACTGTGGGCAAGGGAAGGGGTGGTGCTCGGCGCGCTGGACACCGGTGTCTACCTACTGGCCGAGGCCGGGCTGCTCAACGGCAAGCGCGCCACCGGGCACTACGAGCACATCGATTCGCTGAAGGAGCTGTATCCGGAGGTGGAGATCTGCGAAGACATGCTGGTGATGGACGGCAAGCGCATCACCTGCTGCGGCGGCGCTGCGTCCACCGACTGCGCGCTGCACGTCATCCGCTCGCTGCACGGCGACACCCTGGCCAACGAAACCGCGCGCTACCTGTTCCACGAGCGCCTGCGCCCGCTGGGCACGCAGCAGAACCCGGAGACGCCGCAGCCGCTGGGCAACACCGTGCCGGACCTGGTCAAGCAGGCCATCCGCATCATGGAGCAGAATCTGGAGGAGGCCGTGCCGATCCCGGACATCTGCGAGCGCATCGGCATCTCCCAGCGCCAGCTCGACCGCCTGTTCAACCAGATCGTGCAGAAGAGCCCGGCGCTGTACTACCGCGACATCCGCCTGGACCGCGCGCGCTGCCTGGTGACCCAGACCGACATGTCGCTGATGGAGATCGCCGTGGCCTCGGGCTTCGCCAACCAGTCGCACTTCAGCCGCATCTACCGCGAGCGCTTCGGCCTGACGCCGCGCCGCGACCGCCTCGACGGCCGCATTCCCTTCGAGTTCCGGGCCTGGCCGATGCACCAGGTCACGCCCTGACGCCTTTCCCCCAAAGCCACTGCTGACACCCTGCAACCCGCCCCGCGCGGGCGGCGGGAGCCTGCGCGCCCGGCCCAGGGCGGTCGCAAACAGGACGTTCATATCCAAAAGCGACCATGGCCAAAAACGAAAAAAACGCGGCGAATCCTGCACATTTCCCCCGCCCCGCGACGACCACTATCGGCCCCGAGACAAGAACACAAACCCAGGAATTTCCTGTACCGGAAGGCCGCTGATATGTCTGAAGTCATCTCCAAAGTACAACTCCAGAACATCGCCCGGGGCTACCACCCGGACCCGCTGATCTCCCAGTCGCTGCGCGCGGACGCCTACGTCGACCCGCAATGGTTCCGCCTGGACCAGCAGCAGATCATCGCCAAGTCCTGGCAGTGGGTCTGCCACGTGGAAAAGGTCCGCGAGCCGGGCACCTACACCACTGCGGAAATCGCCGGCAACCCCATCGCCGTGGTGCGCGACCACGACGGCGAGCTGCGGGCCTTCTACAACGTCTGCAAGCACCGCGCGCACCCGGTGCTCAGCGGCGAGGGCAAGGTCAACCGCATCATCTGCCCCTACCACTCCTGGTGCTACGGCCTGGACGGCCAGCTCAGCGGCGCGCCCCACGTCGGCGGCCTGAAGGAGTTCGACAAGGGCGAGATCCACCTCAGCCCCGTGCAGGTCGAGGAGTTCTGCGGCTTCATCTTCGTCAACCTCGACCCCGCCGCGCGGCCGCTGCGCGAGCAGTCCGGCGAGTTGCAGGAGGAGATCCTGCACTGGGCGCCGGACATCGCCAACCTGACCTTCGGCCACCGCCTGACCTACGCCATCAAGTCCAACTGGAAGAACGTCGTCGACAACTTCCTGGAGTGCTACCACTGCCCGACGGCGCACAAGGACTTCTGCACCCTGGTGGACATGAGCACCTACAAGGTGCGCACCCACGGCATCTACTCCAGCCACATGGCCGAGGCCGGCCAGGGCCAGAACAGCGCCTACGACACCTCCCAGGCCAAGGTGCGCACCCACGCGGTGTGGTGGCTGTGGCCCAACACCTGCCTGATGCGCTACCCGGGGCGCAGCTCGATGATCGTGCTGCACATCATCCCGGCCGGCCCCGACCTGACCTACGAGACCTACGACTTCTTCCTCGAAACGCCCGAGGCGAACGAGATGGAGAAGGAAGCCATCCGCTACCTCGACGAAGTGCTGCAGGTGGAGGACATCGCCCTGGTGGAGAACGTCCAGCGCGGCATGCGCACGCCGGCCTTCGAGCAGGGACGCATCGTCACCGACCCCAACGGCTCGGGCAAGTCCGAGCACGCGCTGCACCACTTCCATGGCCTGGTGCTGGGCGCGTATGAGCAGGGAGTCGAGGCATGAGCGGCTCACTGCAAGGGAAGGTCGCCTTCGTCACCGGCGGCCTGGGCGGGATCGGCCACGCCATCTGCGCGCGCTTCGTCAGGGAGGGCGCCACGGTGTTCGCCGCCGACCTGAAGGAGTCCGCGGCCGTGCCGGGCACGACCTTCGTCCCGCTCGACGTCAGCTCGCAGGAGAGCGTGCGCCAGGCCATGGCGACAGTGCAGGCGCGGGCTGGCAAGCTCGACGTCCTGGTCAACGCCGCCGGCATCGAGATCGAGAAGACCATCGAGCAGACCAGCCTGGAAGACTGGAACCGCATCTTCGCGGTGAACGTCACCGGCACCTTCCTGGTCTCGAAATTCGCCCTGCCGCTGCTGCGCGACAGCGGCGCGGCGAGCATCGTCAACTTCGGCTCCTACGACGGCTTCATCGCCGACCCGGGCCTTGCCGCCTACTGCGCCACCAAGGGCGCGGTGCACGCGCTGACCCGCGCCATGGCCTGCGACCACGGCCCCGAGGGCATCCGCGTCAACGCCGTCTGCCCCGGCTACGTGGACACGCCGATGCTGCGCAGCTTCTTCCGCGACCACGGCGACATCCAGAGCCTGGAAGCGGCCGTGCGCGACGTGCACCCGCTGCGCCGCTATGGCACCCCGGAGGACGTCGCCAACCTGGTGAACTGGCTCGCCGGCGACGAAGCCCGCTACGCCTCCGGGCAGCTGTGGGTGCTCGATGGCGGGCTGACCGCACAAGTCCAACAAATGAAACTGTGAGAGCGACCATGCCCAAGTCCGTCATCATCACCTGCGCCACCACCGGCGGCGTGCACACGCCGACCATGTCCGAATACCTGCCGATCACCCCGGACGAGATCGCCCGCTCGTCCATCGAGGCGGCCGAGGCGGGCGCCTCGATCATCCACCTGCATGCCCGCCACCCCGAGACCGGCAAGCCCGACCCGCGCCCCGAGCTGTTCCGCGACTTCATGGGGCAGATCAAGGGCGCCAGCGACGCGGTGCTCAACGTCTCCACCGGCGGCGGCCTGGGCATGAGCCGCGAGGAGCGCCTGCGCGCCGCAGTGAGCCTGAGCCCGGAAATGGCCTCGCTGAACGTCGGCTCGATGAACTTCGGCATCTTCCCGATGAAGGCCAGGTACCCGAGCTGGAAACACGACTGGGAGCCGGCCTTCCTCGACAGCACCCGCGACTTCATCTTCCGCAACACCTTCGCCGACATCGAGTACATCGTGAAGGAGCTGGGCGAGGGCCACGGCACGCGCTTCGAGTTCGAGTGCTACGACCTGGGCCACCTCTACAACCTGGCCTGGGTCATCGACCAGGGCTGGATCAAGCCGCCGTTCTTCGTGCAGATGGTGTTCGGCGTGCTGGGCGGCGTCGGCGCCGACCTGGACAACCTGATGCACATGCACACCATCGCCCAGAAGCTGTTCGGCAAGGACTACGAGTGGTCGGTGCTGGCCGCCGGCAAGAACCAGATGCACTTCGCCACCCAGGCCGCGCTGCTGGGCGGCAACCTGCGCGTCGGCCTGGAAGACAGCCTCTACGTCGCGCCGGGCGAGAAGGCCAGAAGCAACGCCGAGCAGGTGCGCAAGATCCGTTCGATCGTCGAAAGCCTCGGCCTCAAGGTCGCCACGCCGGCCGAAGCCCGCGCGCGCCTGGGGCTCAAGGGCGGCGACAAGGTCGAGTTCTGAGAAGGGAGAAGCTCATGCAGACCCGAATGCTGATCGACGGCGAACTGGTGGCGGGCGAGGGCGAGGCCCTGGCGGTGATCGACCCCGCCAGCGGCGAGTGTATCGCCCAGGTCCACGAGGCCAGTCCGCAACAGGTGGACGCCGCCGCCCGCGCGGCGGAGGAAGCCTTCCACCGTTACGGCCGCAGCACGCCTGCCGAACGCTCCGCCCTGTTGCTGGACATCGCCGCAGTCATCGAGGCTCACGCGCCGGAGCTGGCCGCGCTGGAAAGCGCCAACGTCGGCAAGCCCTGGCCGTCGGCGCTGGACGACGAGATGCCGCTGACCCTCGACAGCTTCCGCTTCTTCGCCGGTGCGGCGCGCACCCTGGCGGGCGTCGCCGCCGGCGAATACGTGGCCGGACACACCAGCCTGATCCGCCGCGACCCGCTGGGCCCGGTGGCGGCCATCACGCCCTGGAACTACCCGCTGATGATGGCCGCCTGGAAGCTGGCCGCGCCGCTGGCGGCCGGCTGCACGGTGGTGCTCAAGCCCTCGGAGCTGACGCCGCTGTCGACCCTGCGCCTGGCCGAGTTGCTGCAGGACGTAGTGCCCAAGGGCGTGGTCAACGTGATCAACGGAAGAGGAGCGAGCATCGGTGATCGTCTTATCAATGCTGCTGGGATGGAAGGCGTCAGCATCACCGGATCGCCCGCCACCGGCGCCGCGGCCATGCGCGCGGCGGCGCAGCAACTGCGCCAGGTGCATCTGGAACTGGGTGGCAAGGCGCCGGTGATCGTCTACGCCGATGCCGACGTCGACAAGCTGGTCGCCACCCTGCGCGGCACCGCGTTCTTCAATGCCGGCCAGGATTGCGCGCAACCCTGCCGCCTGCTGGTGGCCGACGCGGTCTACGAGCGGGTCGTCGCCGCACTGGCCGACGCCGTGGGCTCGATACGCACCGGCGGCCCGCGCGAGGCGGGCACCGAGATGGGCCCGCTGATCAGCCAGGCGCACCGCCAGCGCGTGGCCGGCTTCGTCGAGCGCGCCCGCGGGCGCGCCGAAGTGGTGGCCGGCGGCTTCGCCGAGGAGCGCCCCGGCTTCTTCTACCGCCCCACGGTGGTGGCCAACGTCGACAACGATGCGGAGATCGCCACCTGTGAAATCTTCGGGCCGGTGGTCACGGTGTCGCGCTTCGGCGCCGGCGACGACCCGATAGCCATCGCCAACGCCGGCCGCTACGGCCTGGCTTCCTCGGTGTGGACGCGGGACAGCGCGCGGGCCATGGCCGCCAGCAGCCGCCTGCGCTACGGCTTCACCTGGGTGAACACCCACGGCGTGGCCACGCCGGAAATGCCCTGGGCGGCCATGAAGGGCTCGGGGCACGGCTGCGACATGTCGGTGTTCGCCCTCGAAGCCTACACCGCCGTCCGCCACGTCATGTTCGCGCACGGGTGAAGGCCATGGACAAGGACATCGTGATAGTGACGGGCGGCGGGCGCGGCATCGGCCGGGCTATCGTCGACCGGTTCCGCGCCCAGGGCGCGCAGGTCGCGACCTGCGGCCGGGGAGAGCGACCGGCCGACCTGGATGAAGCGGTGCTGTGGGTGCAGGCCGACGTCTCGCGCAGCGCCGATGCCGGGCGCGTGGTGGAACGCACTCTCGAACACTTCGGCGCGCCCACGGTGCTGGTCAACAACGCCGGCGTGCAGGTGGAGAAGACCCTCGACGCCACCACCGACGAGGACTGGGAGCAGGTCATGGGCATCAATGCCAAGGGCACCTTCAACCTCTGCCGCGCCGTGCTGCCGGTCATGGCGGAGCGGGGCGGCAGCATCGTCAACCTCGGCTCGATCTCCGGGCTGAACGCCGATCCGTCCATGGCCCTGTACAACGCCTCCAAGGCCTTCGTGCATGGCCTGACGCGCTCCATCGCCATCGACCATGGCCCGCGCGTGCGCTGCAACGCGGTGTGCCCGGGCTGGATCATGACGGCCATGGCCGAGGACGGTTTCGCCCAGGCCCGCAACCCCGGTAAGGCCAAGGCCGACGCCCTGGCCCGGCACCCCGCCGGGCGCTTCGGCCGGCCTCGGGACGTCGCCGAACTGGTGGCCTGGCTCGCCAGTGAACAGGCCGGCTTCGTCACCGGCCAGTGCTATGTCATCGATGGCGGCCTCACCGCCGCCTCTCCACTCCAACCGAGGTTCTTCTGATGCGTGAATTCCAGAATGTGGCGGTATTGGGCGCCGGTGTCATCGGTGCCAGCTGGGCGGCGTTGTTCCTGGCCTCCGGCCGTGACGTGGCGGTCTTCGACCCCGCCGAGGGGATGGAGGACGAGGTGCGCGAGTACGTGAAGAACGCCTGGCCCACCCTGGTGGAGCTGGGCCTGGTGAAGGAGGGTGCGCCGGGCGAGCTGAGCTTCCACCGCAACGCCGCCGACGCGGTGAAGCACGCCGACTTCATCCAGGAAAGCGTGCCCGAGCGCATCCGGATCAAGCATGCGCTCTATGCCGAAATCGAACCGCTGCTGAAGGCCGGCGCCATAGTCGCGTCGTCCGCCTCGGGCCTGCCGCTGAGCGAGATGCAGGCCGGCTGGCGGGACCCGTCGCGCTTCGTCCTCGGCCACCCGTTCAACCCGCCGCACCTGATCCCGCTGGTGGAGGTCATGGGCAACCAGCGCACCGCGCAGGATGCGGTGGAGGGCGCGGAGCGCTTCTACGAGCAGGTCGGGAAGGTGACCATCCGCGTTCATCGCGAAGTCCCCGGCCACGTCGCCAACCGCCTGCAGGCCGCGCTCTGGCGCGAGGCCATCCACCTGGTGAAGATCGGCGCGGCCAGCGTCGAGGACGTCGACACCGCCGTATGGGCCGGGCCCGGGCTGCGCTGGGCGGCCATGGGGCCGACACTGCTGTTCCACCTGGGCGGCGGGCCCGGCGGCCTGGAGTCCTTCTGCCAGAAGTACGCCGAGAGCTTCCACCGCTGGTGGGACGACCTGGGCGACCCGCGGCTGGATGCCGAGACCGCGGCGCTGCTGGTCCAGGGCGTGGCCGCCGAGTCCGCCGACGGCACCCAGGCGGAGCTTTCCCGGGCCCGCGACGAGCTGATCACCGCGATGCTCAAGACCACCGCGAACCTGCGGCGCAAATAAGCCGTCGAGGTCGTTCGCAGGCTGGTGGGGCACAAGCGTTCCGCCAGCCGTAGTCCCCGATCCAGGAGCAGAGGTCATCATGTCGGTCCAACGTCTGACACTGCAGGTGGCGGAGATCGCCAGCGCCGCCCGGGACGCGCTGGTCATCGAGCTGCGCGATCCCGCCGGCGGCGAGCTGCCGGCCTTCACCCCCGGCGCGCACATCGAACTGCACCTGCCCGGCGGCCTGGTGCGCCAGTATTCGCTATGCGGCGACGCCCGGCAGCGCGACGCCTACCGCGTCGGCGTCGGCCTGGCGCCGGCCAGCCGCGGCGGTTCGCGCTACGTCCACCAGCAGTTGCGCGTCGGCGACCTGCTCAGCGTCACGCCGCCGCGCAACCACTTCCCGCTGTTCGAGGACGCCGCCGAGTTGGTCTTCTTCGCCGGCGGCATCGGCATCACGCCGATCCTCTCGATGATCCACTGGTGCGAGGCGAACCGGCGCCCCTGGCGGCTGTTCTACCTGGTGCGCAGCCGTGAACGCGCGGCCTTCCTCGACCAGCTCGCGGCCTACGGCAGCCGCGTGACCCTGCATGCCGACGAAGAAGCCGGCGGGCTGTTCGATATCGCCGGCAACCTGGCCCGCCTGCCGGCGCGGGCGCACCTCTACACCTGCGGCCCCACGCCCCTGATGCTGGCGGTGGAGGCGGCGGCCAGGGCCTTCCCCGCCGAGCAGGTGCATTTCGAATGGTTCTCGCCGCGGCAGGTGGAGAAGGCCGGGGCCGACACGCCCTTCACCCTCGAGCTCGCGCGCAGCGGCAAGTGCCTGGAGGTGCCGGCCGGGCAGAGCATCCTGCAGGTGCTGGAGGCCAACGGCGTCTGCGTCGAGAACTCCTGCCGCGAGGGCACCTGCGGCTCCTGCGAGACCCGGGTGCTGGCCGGCATCCCCGACCACCGCGACAGCGTGCTGAGCGAGGCGGAGCGCAAGGCCAACCGCACCCTGATGGTCTGCGTGTCCCGGGCGCTTTCCGCGACACTGGAACTGGACCTGTAAGCCAACTCCCCCCAAGAGCAGGACACGCCATGCTGACCTACCGAACGCCCGTGCTGCGCGAATGGATCGACTACAACGAGCACCTGCGCGACGCTTTCTACTTCCTCATCTTCAGCTACGCCACCGATGCGCTGATGGCGCGCATCGGCCTGGACGCGGCGGGCCGGGCCGACACCGGGCACACCCTGTTCACCCTCGAAGCGCACATCAACTACCTGGCCCAGGCGAAGCTGCACGAGGCGCTGGAAGTGCGCACGTCGTTCATCGACCGCGACCTCAAACGCCTGCACATCGTGCACAACCTCTACCGCGAGGGCGCGGCCGAGCCCCTGGCGGTGAGCGAGCAGATGCTGATGAACATCGACAGCCGAACCGGCAGGTCCAGTGCCTTCGCCGGGGCGGTGGATGCGCGGATTTCCGAGCTTTTCCGGCAGTTCCAGGGGGCCCGGCACCCCGGCTATTGCGGGAAGACCATCGGCATACGCCGGTGAGGCGGGCCTGCCCTGCGCAGGCGCAACCCACAAAAACAAAACCTTGCCTTGAGGATTCTCCCGATGAAAGCTGCATCCCTGCTGTTCCTGGGCGCCCTGGCCGTTCTCCCCGTCGCGGCGCAGGCCGCCGAGCCCGCGCAGTGCCAACTGGTCAGGATGTCCGACCCCGGCTGGACCGACATCCAGTCCACCACCGCCATTGCCAACACCCTGCTCAAGGGCCTGGGCTACAAGACCAAGGTGACCCTGCTGGGGGTGCCGCTGACCTACAAGGCGCTGGCTGAAGGCAAGAATATGGACGTCTTCCTCGGCACCTGGATCCCGACCATGGAGCCGGACCTCAAGCCCTACCGCGACGCCGGCAGGATCGACATCGTCCGCGTCAACCTCAAGCACGCCAAGTACACCCTGGCGGTGCCGGAAGAGCTCTGGAACCGCGGGCTGAAGGACTTCGCGGACATCCCGAAATTCAAGGACGAACTCAACGGCAAGATCTACGGCCTGGAGCCGGGCGACGGCGGCAACAACGCCGTGCTCAAGGCCATCGAGCAGAACGCCTTCGGCTTGAAGGACGCCGGCTTCAACGTGGTGGCGTCCAGTGAGTCGGGCATGCTGTCCCAGGTCGACCGGGCCATCCGCAGGAAGAACGCGATCCTCTTCCTGGGCTGGGAACCGCACCCGATGAACACCCGCTTCAAAATCCGCTTCCTCACCGGCGGCGACGCCTTCTTCGGCCCGGACTTCGGCGACGCCACCGTCTACACCAGCACCCGCAAGGGCTACGTGGACGAGTGCCCGAACGTGGGGCAGTTGCTGAAGAACCTCAGCTTCACGCTGGACATGGAGAACGCCATCATGGGCTCCATCCTGGATGACAAGATGGAACCCGAGGACGCGGCGAAGGCCTGGCTGAAGAAGAACCCGCAGGTGCTGGAGCCGTGGTTGAAGGATGTGGCGACCGTCGATGGGAGGCCGGGGTTGGAGGCTGTCAGGGGGAGTTTGTAGCACCCTCACCCGCAAGCGGGAGAGGGCGCTGTCCGTGCCGCGGGGGCGCTCTTCGTAGGATGGGTTGAGCTTGCGAAACCCATGCGGTTGCGCTGATGGGTATCGCTTCGCTCAACGCCATCCTACGAAAAGCCGTGCTTCCCTGTAACCGTAGGAGCGGACTCCGTCCGCGATTCGGATTTCCAGAGAAACCTCCGCGCACGCCGAAGCGGCGCAAACACACCCAAGGATCAGCGCGCCGCCCAGGCATTGAACCGCTGCTGCAGCTGCTCCCCATGGTCCGCCCAGAAGGCCGCATCCATCGCCAGCTGCTTGCCCAGGTTATCCGGCGCGCTGGGCAGGTTCTGGCTCTGCGCGGGCGCTATCTGCGCCGCCGCTTCGAGGTTCACCGGGCCGTAGGCGATGTGGTCGGAATAGGCCTTCTGCTGCGGCTCCTGCAGCGCGAACCGGATGAACTTGCGTCCTTCCTCGGCGTGCTTGGCGCCCTTGGGAATGGCGTAGGACTCGATGTCGTAGATGCCGCCGTTCCACACCACCTTCAGGTTGCTTTCGTTCTGCACGGCGGAGATGCGCCCGTTGTACGCGGCGCTCATCACCACGTCGCCGGAGACCAGGTATTGCGGCGGCTGCGCGCCGGCTTCCCACCACTGGATGTACGGCTTGATCTCGTCGAGCTTGCGGAAGGCGCGGTCCTGGCCTTCCTTGGTGGCGAGCACGGCGTAGATGTCCTTGTACGGCACGCCGTCGGCCATCAGCGCGTACTCCAGGGTGTACATCGGGCCCTTGCGCAGCCCGCGCTTGCCCGGGTACTTCTTCACGTCCCAGAAGTCGGCCCAGCCGGTGGGCGCGGTCTTGAGCTTGTCGGCGTTGTAGGCCAGCACCGTGGACCAGACGAAGATGCCCGCGCCGCAGGTGTTGATCGCGCCCTTGACCAGCTTGGGCGCCAGGGCGGCGATGGCCGGGTCGTCGCCGATCTCCTCCAGCAGCCCCTCGTCGCAGGCGCGCAGCAGTTCCGGCGTTTCCAGCTCCACCACGTCCCAGGAGACGCTGCCGGTGTCGACCTGGATCTTGACCTTGGCCATCTCGCCGTTGAATTCGTCGGCAATGATCCGGCTGCCGGTCTGCGCGCTGTAGGGCTGGTAGTAGGCCTGCTGCTGCGCGTTCTTGTTCGCCCCGCCCTGGGAGGCCACGGTGAGGTCGGCCAGGGCGTGGGTGGAAAGACACGCGATGGAAAGGGCGATGACGCTGCTCAGAGACTTTGGCATTGTTATGGGCTCCGATGAGTCGAGGGAATGTCCGGTGAGGGCAATGGGCCGGGGGGCGCTGGACTGCGCGCGGCCTGACCTCCAGTTTCCCCAGGGCCCGGGCGCGGCGACATCAGACAGATTTACAATTCGCCAGCAGCTGGTTCATACCTTTGTATGGATTCAACGGCCCGGGGCCGATGCGATCCTCTGATTCGCTGCTGCGAACCCACCTGCCGGAGGCGCCGTGCCGATTTCGATTCAGGACATCCTCGACGACAACGCGCTGTCCACGCGCCTGGTCAGCGGCGCCAGCCATGTCGGGCGGCTGCTGCGCTGGGCCCACGTCTGCGAACTGCCCGATCCCTCGCAATGGCTGGGCGAGGGCGAGCTGCTGATGACCACCGGCCTGGGCATCCCCGCCGACGCCGCGGCGCAGCGCGAGTACATCGAGCGGCTGGCCAGGGCCCGGGTGGCGGGGCTGATGATCGGCGAGAACATGCACGCGCCCAGCGACATGGAAGCGCTGTTCGATACCGCCATGCAACTGGATTTCCCGCTGCTGCTGACGCACAGCTCGGTGCCGTTCTCGGCGGTCGCCCGGGCGATCATCGACGCCAGCAAGCAGGAGGAGCAGGAGCGCCGCAGCGCGGTGGCGCGCATCTATGAAAGCGCGCGCATGGGCCTGCGCCACGTCGGCGTGGAGTTCCTGCTGCAGCGCCTGGCGGCGGACTTGCGCACGCAGTTGTACCTGTTCGACGCCGCCTCGCTGGAGCCCTGGCATGCGGGCCTGGCGCCGCTGCCGGCGCACTGGCGGGCGGCCCTGGGCAAGCGTGCGAACACCACGACCACCGTCACCCGCCATTCGACGGAGGAGGGCGACGCCCTGGTCATGGCGCTGCCTTCGGTGCCGGCCTGCAAGATTCTCGCCTGCGGCGGCGGCCTGGTCGACTACGGCCTGCTGCACCACGTGACGGCGGTGCTGGGCATCGAGCTGGAGCGCCAGCAGGTCGAGCATGAGCGCCTGCTGCGCCAGGGCTGGGAGTTGCTGGATGACCTGTTGCAGCAGCGCCTGAGCGAGCGGCCCGCCCACGAGCGCCTGGGCGCCCTGGGCTACCCCGTCGGCCAGGCGGTCTTCGCCGTTGCCCGTTGCCAGGCGGATTTGCCCGAGCGCTGGTCGCAGCGGCTGCACTTGCAGGGCGTGGCGTTATTGTCGCGCGTGCAGGGCGAGGAACTGATCCTGCTGCTGGCCTCGGACGCGGCGGCGGAGCAGGTCCAGCAGGTGCTCGGCTGCCCGCTGGGGCTGTCCAACCCGCTGGGGCATTCGGGCCGCACCCCGGAGGCGCTGCGCGAGGCGCGCCTGGCTCTGGCGCATACCTCGGCCAGCCGCCAGGTCGCCCACTACGGGCGGGCTTCCGGCGAGCTGCTGTGGCTGCCGTCCAGCCTGGAGGAAGCCCAACTGGTCCACCGCCGCGCCCTGGGCGCCCTGGCCGATTACGACCAGCAGCAGGGCGCGCAGCTGCAGCACACGCTGCAGGTGTTCCTCGAACAGAACCGCTCCTGGCAGAAGACCGCCGAGCGGCTCAACGTGCACCGCCAGACGCTGGTCTATCGCATCCGCCGCATCGAGGAGATCACCGGCCTCTCGCTGGATTCCACCGAGGACGTCGCCGTGCTGTGGATCGCCCTGCGCGCGGCGGACATCGCCGGCCTCAAGGTATGATCACGAAGCTCTTGCGCAGGGTTTCGCGGATGTCCCAGGTGCCGTGACAGTTCGCCGGGAACAGGATGGCGTCGCCGGCGCGCAGTTCGATGGGCTCGCCCTCGTCGGGAATGAAGAAGCCGTGGCCGCTGATGAAGTGGCTGAACTCGCGCTCCATGACCTGGCGGCGGAAGCGCCCCGGCGTGCATTCCCACACGCCGGTCAGCAGGCCGCCCTGGCCTTCGGCGGCGTAGGTGGCGGCCTCGGCCACCGGCGTGCCGACCGGCGCCTTGGCCGGCACGCCGGCGGGCAGCTGGAAGCGGGCGGTATCGGGCAGATGGATCAGGTGCTGCATTTGAGGTCTCCTCGCCTGTTCAGGCGCTCTTGTCTTCCAGGCCCACGGGGGCGAACTTGCTCAACCTGAGGTCGAGCCAGGACGGCTTGCGGTTCTGCGCCTCCTGCTCCTCCTTGCGCTGCACCGCGCCGCGCACCAGCAGGCCGCCGAAGTAGCGGATGGGCTCCGGCGGGAAGCTCTTGGGCCGGCGCCCCACCAGGCCGCAGCGGCTCCATTCGTCGCTGCGCCCCAGCACCAGGCTGGCGAGGATGCGCCCGCCCAGGCGGCTGGGGCCGACGCCGTTGCCGCTCCAGCCGATGCCGTAGAAGATGTGCGGCGCGCCTTCCAGGTGGCCGAACACCGGCATGCTGTCGTAGGTGCGGTCGATGGGGCCGCACCAGGCGTGGCTGATGGGCTCGTCGGCGAGGTTGGGGTAGGTGCGGCGGAAGTCTTTCTCGGTCTCTTCGCTCAGCCGCGGATTGTCGTCGAAGCTGGCGTCGATGCGGCTGGCGTAGTTGATCATGCCGGTGCCCTTGCCGAAGGCGATGCGGCCGTCCTGCGTGGTGCGGTAGAAGTCCACCATCAGCTGCGAATCGGTGATCGACTCGCCGCCGGTCCAGCCGATCTGTTCCAGGCGCTGGGGGATCGGGTGGGTCGCCACTATGGTGCTGGTGACCGGCAGGACGACGCGGCTGAGTTCGGGGATCTGCGCGGCCCAGGCATTGGTGGCCAGCACCACGCGCCGCGCCGTGACCGAGCCCGAGGGCGTGCGCAGCACCGCCGGTTCGCTGCGCTGGATGTCGTCCACGGGCGTGTTCTCGAAGATCCGCACGCCTTTCTCCAGCGCCACCCGGCGCAGGCCGCGGGCGAGGCGGGCGGGCTGCACGGTGGCGTTGCTGGCCTCGATCACGCCTTCCAGGTGCTGGCGCGAGCCGGCGCGGCGCTGCACTTCGTTGTCCGGCAGCGAGCGGAAGACCTGCTCGCCCAGGCTTTCGCAGGTGCGCTGCACGCCTTTCCAGGCGCCGCGCTGGGCGTCGCTGGTGGCGGTCCACAGCCAGCCGCCGCGGCGGAAGTGCGCGTCGATGCCGTGCTGCGCGCAGAACTCGCCGATCTCGCCGATGTTCGCTTCCGAGGCGCGGGCCAGGCGCAGGGCTTCTTCCTTGCCGCACTGCGCCACCAGCGAGCTGATCTTCGGCCACCAGGACATCACGAAGCCGCCGTTGCGCCCCGAGGCGCCGCCGCCGCAGATGTCGCGCTCGAGGATCACGATCCGGCACTGCGGTTCGAGCTCCAGCAGGCGCAGCGCCGTCCATAGCCCGACGAAGCCGCCGCCGATGATGGCGACGTCGACGCTGAGGTCCTCCCGCAGGGGCGCGGTCGGGGTGAGTTCGTCGGCAATTTCCTGGAGCCAGAGGGAGCGTTTCATGGCGAGAGCCCATGGGTTGTTGTTTCCCATAATCTCGCCGAGCAGAGCCGGCGCCACCCATCGTGCATTTCTAACGATTGGGCGGCGGGTTTTCATACAAACATACGAACCCGGCGCTGAGGCCAGGGTGCCCCGGCCACGGCGCTCTTCGCGGGGTGGGGTGAGCGAAACCCATGTGGCCGTGGCGATGGGTATCGCTTCGCTCCACCCATCCTGCGTTGCCCGTCCTCACTCGCCGGAACCCTGGAGGCTCCGGCGCGGCGGGGTCAGAACAGCTTGAGGAAGTTGAGGTAGAAGCGCGGCGCCTTGCCGTTGTCGTCGTCCAGCTCTTCGGCCGAGACCTTGCGCGTCAGCGGGAAGGCCAGCTCGGGCGACACGTACATGTCCTTGAACACCTGCAGGTGGGCGCCGACGCCGGCCGAGGACAGGCTCTCGGCGCTGACCCAGCTCGGTTCCTCGCTCCATACCTTGCCGAAGTCCCAGAAGGCGTAGTACTGCGTGGGCACCTCGTGGTCCCTGAAGGTGTGCAGGCGGTTGTACTGCAGCTCGACCTTGCCGGCGAAGCCCTTGTCGCCGGTGATCTCCGACGGGTCGTAGCCGCGGCCGAACTCGCTGCCGCCCACGCCGAACTGCTCGGGGCTGAGCAGCGGCTGGCCGAAGGAGGTCTGCGCGGTCATCGCCAGGTACAGGTTGAGGCCGTCCATGATCTTCGACAGGTCCTGCAGGCGCTGGGCATCCAACTGCAGCTTGGTGAAGTCGGTCTCGCCGCCCTCGCGCGAGGGGTTGGCGCGGTTTTCGCTGCTGGCGCCCATGATCTTCAGGCCGCGGCTCAGTTCCGCCTTGACCAGGTTCTTGCCGCCGTAGGCATCGAAGAAGTCGTAGCTGGCGCCCAGGCGCAGGGCGCGGATGCGGTCGTCGCTGGAGGGCGGGTTGTGCGGGTCGTCGAGGTACTCGGACTTGCCGTTGAACCAGGTGAAGGCCGCCGAGGTCTTGAAGGTCTCGTCGCGCTGGCGGATCCACGGCCGGGTGATGCGCACGGCGAAGGTGTCGCCGGAGCTGTTGGCGTTGAGGAAGGAGTAGGTGTCGGCGTGGCCGTCGTTGTGCTGGGCGAGGAAGCTGAGCACGTCGCCGCGGTTGCCGACCGGGCGTTCGTACTGGCCTTCGAAGAAGGTCATCTTGTTGCCTTCCACCGATTTGCCGGCGCGCACGCCCAGGTGGTCGCCGTGGCCGGTCAGGTCGTTGACGCCCACCCCGCCGTACACCTGCCAGGGGCCGAAGTAGCGGCTGTCGCGGTTGTCGAAGCCGAAGAAGCCTTCGTACTTGCGCTGGGTGTTCTCCACCAGCAGGTCGGTGCCTTCGGCGACCGGCGAGGGGACGAAGGTGCCGCGGCTCTGGTTGCCGGACACGTCGTTCATCAGCAGCAGGTTGCGTTCCAGCGTGGCGCTCTTCACCGGCACCTCTTCACGGATGTTGCCGGCATAGCCTTCCAGCGCCTTGTTGCTCGGCCCCTGGAAGGTCACCTGGTTGACCCGGCCCTCGAAGACGTGGATGACCAGGTTGCCGTTCTCCAGGCGTTGCTCGGGCACGTAGGCCCTGGCCAGGAGGAAGCCGGCGCGGCGATAGCGCTGGGTGATGATGTCGGCCACGGCGTTCACTTCGGGCAACGACACCCTGTTGCCTTCCAGGCGCGCGAGCAGCGGCGCGAAGGTGGCGGGCGGGTAGCTGGTCACGCCGCTGAGGGTGACCTTGGCGACCTTGAAGCGGGTCTCGCCGCCGGGCAGCGCGGTCATCTCGGCAGGGACGTTCTCCGCGCTCGGGGTGACCACCGTGTCCGGCAATTGCAGCGTGGCGGGCATTTCGGTCGGCGCATTGCGGTGCCCGGAGGCGTCCGGCACCTCGACCCGCCCGGGGTTGAGCTGGCCGAGCGGGGCGGCTTGCAGCGCGCCGGCGGCGAACAGGCCGGAGCAGACGGCCAGGGCGAGGATGCTCAGTTTCGACGGAAGCGGTTTCATGGCTATTTCCCTCCCTTCTGGCCGGCCTTCAGGTCGTGGGGGATCACGCTGCGGTTCCAGTCGGGGGCGATGAACTGGCCGTCCTTGATCAGGCTGTTGGCGTAGGTCAGCACGTCGCGGATGTCCGGCGTGGTGCTGGTCTTGCCGCCGTAGGCGCGGGGTTTGCAGATCAGTTGCACGGCGTAGGTGCGGATCACCGCCGGCGACACCGAGTAGTTGGCGGAGACCGCCGAGGGCGATTCCAGCGCGGTGCAGCGGGTATTGCCGGGAGCCTGGGCGGTGAGCGGGATGCCCTGTTGCGGCTGTGGCGCGAGCGGTCCGGTGATGGTCAGGGCGCCGTCGCGGAACACCACGCTGTAGTTGCTGCCGGCCTCGAAGGCCTGGCCCTGGCCGATGGCGTAGCTGCCGGGCTCTTCGCCCGGGGCGCGGCTCAGCGAACCCCTGGCGACGTCGGCCGGGTCGCCGTTCTTCAGTCCGCTGACCGAGTAGGTCAGCCTCGGGTCGGGCTGGCCCTGGGCCTTGCGCTTGTCGTCGGCGCTCACCACCAGCGGCGCCGGGGTGATCTGCAGGTTGCCCTCCTTGAATACCAGGCTGTAGTTGCCGCTGCTCAGGCCCAGGTTGCCCTGGCCGATGGCGTAGCCCCGGGGCCGCACGTTCTCGCCGCGCTCGCGCTGCAGGCCGCCGTTGAGCACGGCAGCGGCGCTGTCACCGTTCTTCAGCCCGCTGACCGAGTAGCTCAGCGCCGGGTCGGCATCGCCGTAGACCTTGGTCTTGTCGTGGGCGATGACTTCCAGTTGCGCCGGGGTGATGTGCAGCAGGTTGCCTTCGAAGCTCAGGCGGTAGTTGCCGTTCAGGCTGCCGACGCCACCCTGGCCGATGGCGTAGTCGCCGACGTTCTGCCCGGGGGCGCGGTTGAGGTTGCCGCCCACCAGGTCGGCGGCGTTCTCGCCGAACTTTTGCCCGCTGACCTGGTAGGTCAGCGCCGGGTCGGCGTCGCCATAGACCTTGGACTTCTCGTCGGCCCTGACCTTGAGCTCGGCCTGCCGGACGCTCAGGGTGCCTTTGTTGTCCTCCAGCCGATAGCGGCCCTGGGCGCGCTGGTCCTGGCTGACGTTGTTGTCGATGGCGTAGCCGCCGGGCCTCACGTCGCTGTGTTCGGTGGCCGTGGTGGTCGGCGTGCCGACCTGGGTGCCGTCGCGGCCGAGCTGCTGGTTGACGTAGTCGTCGACGCCTTTCACCGCCTGGGCGTTGGCGTCGTACTCGGTGCGGTTGGTCAGCGTGGGGTTGCTGTCGCCGTAGGTGCGCGCCTGGTCGTCGGCGGTGACGGTGATCGTGGCCGGGGCGGCGCTGTTGAGGATCACCCCGGGCTCGTTGGTCTTGTCCACGGTTTCGTAGAAATGCACCCGGGCGCGCTCCAGTGTCTGCTCGCCGGGCTGCAGCGACGGGCCGTTCTGATCGGCTTTCTGCAACCAGGGGGTGTCGTTGACCAGGGCGCCGATCAGCGCTTCGACGGTGTTGTACTTGCCGCCGAGGTTGACGATCAATTGTTGGCTGCTGCCGTCCTGGGCGTTGTGCTGGATCTCCTTCTGATCGGTGGCGCCGGGGATGTACTGGTAGGGTTCCACGCCCCAGCCCGCCGTGCCGAAGGTGGACACCACCTCCAGGCCGCCGTTGGCGCCGAAGGCGAAACCCACTGGGAGGGTGGTTTCCACCGGGCTTCCGCCGGGGTCGGTGCGGGTCACCTTGGTCAGGCTGGGGTCGGCCGCATCGGGTGAGATTTTCCAGAGCACGCCGGCCGCGTCGGTGAAGCTCAGGCCGTTGACCAGGTAGTCCGAACTGTCCAGGTAGTTGAGCAGCAGGGCCGGATCGAGCTCGCGGTAGCCGCCGCTGCCGTCCGGGGTGACGAAGCCGGTGGCCTCGAATACCAGGTAGTCGAAGGCGTCGCCGTTCTCGGCGCGCAGGGTCACCGAGCGGGTCGCGGAGCCGTAGGTTGTACCGGGGTCGGCCACGATGTCCTGATAGCCGCGATACTCCAGCTGCTGGGCGGTGACACCGCTGAGGCTTTCGTTGGAGTAAGGCGAGGCCACGCTGCCGGTGGTGGTGGTGCCGCTGGCGTTGGTCTGGTTGAAGCGGAAGATGCCGTTGCTGGCCTTGCCGGCCAGGGTGCCGGCGTAGTTCAGGTTGCTCTCCATGCGCACGCTGGCGCCTTCCAGGGCCACCTTGTCGCCCATCAGCGCGGTGCCTTCCTGCTGGACGATGGAGGCGACGTTGGAAGTCTTCAGCCAGGCGATGCCCTGGCCGACGTCGATGATCGCGCGCTGGCCGTAGCTGTCGCCGGTGTTGTTCAGGCGGATGTCGCCGGTGGCGGCGATGAACAGGTTGCCGTCCTTGAGCAGGATGGGCGCGTTGATGTACACCGAGCCGCTGTCGTTGGAAAGGTCGGCGCCGGCGTAGGCCTGGCCCTGGCGCGGGTTGCCGGTGGCGATCAGGGCCAGAGTGGCAGGGTTGCCTTTGCCGTCCTGGCCGATGTTGGTGGCGACGATCGCCGAGTTGACGTTGATGCGCTGGCTGGCGCTGACCTCGACGTTGCCCGATGCCAGCCCATTGACGATGGCCTGGGCGGAGACCTGCCACAGGTCGGCCGTGCTCGGGCCCTGGGCGGTGCCGCCGGTGACGCTGGTGCCGGGGTCGGCATCGGCGTCGGCGACGATGTTCACCGTCTCGGGGTCCAGCAGCCATTTGCCGACGACCTTGCCGCCGGTGTCGACCTTGGCGTCGCTGGTCACCCGCAACTGCCTGCCGGAAGTCTCCACCACCCCGCCGCGCTGTTCGCCACGGGCGCTGGCGCTGCCGGCGAAACTGGTCTGGCCGTTCGACCAGACCACCACCTGGCCGCCGTCGGTCCTGCCATCGGCCCTGAGCTGCGCGCCCTTGGCCACGCCGGTGGACTTCGCCGCCGGCTCGGGGCCCTTGCCCTGGTAGCTGCCGCCGACCAGCACCTTGCCGCCGGCACCCTGGCTGCCGGAGGCGTCGATCCTGGCGCTGCCGGCGAGGTTAACCGCGTCGCCCAGCACCTTGACGCTGCCGCCGCTGGTGCCCCTGGCGCTGAGAGTGCCGGTCACGTTGGTCTGCGCCGCGTTGCCCAGGACGATGCTGCCGCCTTGCTCGCTCACCGAGTCGGCGGCCACCTTGCCGCCAAGGTTGATCACCGAGTCCAGGTGCCTGGCCGCGCGCTCGGCGCTCATGGCCACCACGCCGTTGCCGACGTCGATCTCGCCGCTGTTGTGCACGCCGCCAGTGACGTCGGCGTTGACGCTGTCCTTCTCGCCGGGGCTGCCCTGGACGGCGATGTTCATCAGCCCGTCGCCATGGAAGTCGAGGGTCGCGCGCGGGCCGGTGGCCAGTTGCACGCTGCCCTTGCGCGCCTGGATGACGCCGTGGTTCTCCACCTGGGCGCCGAGCAGGGCGACCATGCCGTTGTCGTGCACGGTGATGCGCCCGTGGTTGCTGACCACACCCTTGAGCTGCAGGTCCAGCTTGCCGCTGCGGGCGAACTCGCGGGCCTGCTCGTCGGTGAGGAAGCCGGCGCTGGCCACCAGGGCGCTGGCGGATATGCGCGAGTTCGGGCCGAGCCAGATGCCGTTGGGGTTGACCAGGATCAACTGGCCGTTGGAGGTGACGGCGCCGTAGATCTTCGACGGATCGCTGCCGATCACCCGGTTGAGGGTCACCGAGCGGCCGTCGGGCTGGCGGAAGGTGATGCTGTTGTCCGGGCCGACGTTGAAGCGCTGCCAGTCGATGGCGGTGCGCGTGCTGGCGGTGTTCACTTCCATGTTCGGCCCGTTCCGGGTGATGCTGGCCTGGCCGCCGACCACCTGGCCGCCCTCGGGCAGGGCGTCGGCCTGGGCCTGCAGCGACAGGCCGGCCGAGGCCAGGGCTATCGCGACGCAGAGCGTGTGCAGCGGCAGAGGGGAGGGGCCGCGGTTCCCCGAATGGCGACGTTTCATCGCTTGTCTCCTAGGAAATTTACTAGGAGAAAGCTTTGGGGAATTCCCTGCGGGGATTAATCAGGCGCGCCACGAAAGGCTTGTAGTGCTTCCCTGAGACGTCAGGGCTGCCGCGCGCTGCGGGGGAGTTCCAGATGCAGTTCGACGTGCAGCTCCGCGCCGTTCTGCTCATGGACCTGCAGGTTGCCGCCGAGCAGGCCGGCCAGCGTCTCGGCCAGCACCAGGGCCGCGACGAAGGGCGGCACGCGCGCCGGCAAGGGCCCCGCCCGCAACGAAAGCCGCCAGTGCAGGCGGGCGCCGGAAACCTCGATGGCCTTCGCCGCCAGGTCGACCTGGCCGGCGCCCAGGCTTTGCGCATACAGGAGCAGGGCGCCGACCAACTGGCGGTAGCGCTGCGCGTCCACCCAGGCCCAGGGCTGCGTCCCGGCCTTCTGCAAGCGGCAAGCCGGCGCTGCGGGGGTGGCGAGGGCCTGCTCGGTCAAGGCATCCAGATCGGCCCGGCTGGGCATGGGCGTCATCTGGCCCAGTTCCAGGCGGGCCAGGTCGGTCAGCAGCTCGATGTCGCCGCGCAACCGGGCCAGGCCCTGGGCGAGGGCGTCGTCCTGGCCGGGCTGCTGCAGCGCCGCCAGCTCGCGCAGGGCCTGTTCGCCGAAGTCGACCAGGTAGCGTCCGCGCTGCGAGCGGATGCTGCGGACCTGTTCCAGGCTGTCGCGCAGCATCTGGATCTCCTGGTCCTGCTCGCCGATGTCGACGGCTGAGCAGAGCATGCCGATGAACCCGCCATCCTCGCCGCTGACGGGGATGCCGCCCTGCTTGAACACGTGGCGCACGCCGTTGATGTGGACCACGCATACCGTCATGTACGGGATCCTGGCCTGCACCGCGGCCTGGAAGGTCTTGCGCACGTACTCCAGGTGCTCGGCGTCCACCACCCCCAGCTCGCTGATGGTGCTGCCCGCGACCTGGTCATGGCTGAGGCCGGTCAGCCGGAGAAAGGCCGCGTTCGCCGCCAGCACGCGGCCTTCGCCGTCGCGCAGGCTCACCGGGTAGGGGACGCGGTCGATCAGGCTGTCGAAAGACGGCAGGGCGCCTGCCTGCGCGGGTGCGTCGCCCGGGCGCTCCACCAGCCCGTGCTGCGCGGCGACCTGGATCAGCTCGACCAGCGAGCTGGTGTTGGTCTTTTCCAGCAGCCGGGCCTTGTAGGTGCTGACGGTGCGGTCGCTGATCGCCAGTTCGGTGGCGATGTCCTTGACCCGGTAGCCGTCGGCCAGGTAGTGCAGGACCGTGATTTCCCGTGGCGTCAGCACCTCGGCCTGGGCGGCGCCGTGGGCCGCCGCGCCGATGGGTTCCTGGTGCAGCGCGCCGACCTTGAAGAAGGTGCGCCCGGCCAGCACCGCCGACACCGCTTCCAGCAGCGGCGCCCGGGTGTCGGACTTAGCGACGAAGCCGGCGGCGCCGCACTCCACGCAGGCGTGCTCGTAGACGTCCGCCGGCAGGTCGGTGAACACCAGCACCTGGGTACTCTCCTGGCGGGCGCGGATACGGCGGATCACGTCCAGCCCGCCGAGGCGCGGCACCTTGAGGTCGAGCACGACCAGCTCCGGCGCCAGCCGCCGGCACAGGTCCAGGCCCTCGACGCCATTGTCGGCCACGCCGACGACCTGGTGGCCCTGGCTTTCCAGCAGGGCCCTGGCGCCCACGCAGGTGATGGGGTGGTTGTCGATGATGATGATGCGGCTCATCCCTCTGCCCGCCGTGCGATCGGGTTCCGGAAGGATAGTTCAGGCGCGCTTGGGTGGTGCGTGGGGGAATCCCCGTCCATGGCGTAGAGGCTGATCCTTGCTGGGGCTGCACGGCCCCTGGTCCGCAACGCCGCATCTTGTCAGGCTAACTCCTTCCATGCCGCAACCAGGGAGTGGCTCCATGCGCTTCGATTGGCACAGCCAGCCGATCACCCGGCAGACCCCGGTCGATCCGGGCTACCGCAACACCCAGAACGTCCGCCGCTTCCTGCGCGAGCAGTGCGGGGAGGGCTTTCGTTTCGAGCGTGCCTTCATGGCCTGGATACGCAGTGGCGCCCCGGCGACCATGGGCGAGGTGGTGGACGAGTGGCTGCGGCGGCACGGCCCGTAGGGGCGCGTTCGCCCCGGCTCAGTCCAGCCAGCTGTGCCAGGCCAGGCGTACCGCGCCATCGCGCAGTGGCAGTACGGTGAGGTTGTCCGCGCCGCGCAGTTCCGTCAGCACCCGTTCCCAGGCCTTGGCGTCGTCGCCGGGGATGCGCTGCAGGGTCAGGCCGGGGCGCTGGCGGGCGTCGTGGGCGGCGATCTGGGCGTTAACCCGGGCGGCGAGCTGCTGGTAGGTATCGGCGTGCATGGTGTCCCCCTGGCGTCTGGGAAGTGGCTGATGGGTACTGTGGAAAATACTGTATGTGCATACAGTGTTGCTGTAAAGCCTCTCCGACGACGAGAAGATGACCGGCGTGGGGACGGGCGCGCGCGCCTGCGTTTGCACTGAACTCCCGCGCGCCGCAGCGGCCCTACCTGCACAGGGCGCAGTGGCCAGCCATGGGCCGCTGCGCTGTTCGCAGCCAGGAGGAAGAAGAGGACGGCCGCATGAGCACGCCCGCCCCCGTGTACCGCACCGACCTGCCCGCGCGGCTGGACCGCCTGCCCTGGGGGCGCTTCCACAGCCGGCTGGTGGTGGCGCTGGGCATCACCTGGCTGCTGGACGGGCTGGAGGTGACCCTGGCCGGCGCGGTGGCCGGCGCCCTGAAGGCCAGCCCGGCGCTGCGCCTGGACAATGCCGGGGTCGGCCTGGCCGGCGGCGTCTACATCGCCGGCGCGGTGCTGGGGGCGCTGCTGTTCGGCTGGCTGGCGGACCGGCTCGGCCGCCGCCGCCTGTTCTTCGTCACCCTGTTCGTCTATGTCGGCGCCACGGCGGCCACGGCCTTCTCCTGGAACCTGTGGAGCTTCCTGCTGTTTCGCTTCCTCACCGGGGCGGGCATCGGCGGCGAGTACTCGGCCATCAATTCGACCATCCAGGAGTTCACCCCGGCGCGCTTCCGCGGCTGGGTGGACCTCGCCATCAACGGCACCTTCTGGGTGGGCACGGCGCTGGGCGCGCTGGGTTCCCTGGTGTTGCTGGACCCGCAGCGGGTCGGCGGCGACCTGGGCTGGCGGCTGTGCTTCGGCATCGGCGCGGCGCTGGGCCTGGTGATCCTGGCGATGCGCCTGTGGCTGCCGGAAAGCCCGCGTTGGCTGCTGATCCACCAGCGCCCCGAGGCGGCCAGGCGCATCGTCGAGGGCCTGGAGGCGCAGCTGCGCGCCCAGGGGCACGTGCTGGCGCCGGTGGCGCCTGGCCAGGCGCTGTGCCTGCGCGGGCGCCACCACACGCCGCTGGGGGAGGTGGCCGCCACGCTGTTGCGCCGGCACCTGCGTCGCTCGCTGGTCGGGTTGACGCTGCTGGCCGCCCAGGCCTTTTTCTACAACGCCATCTTCTTCACCTATGCGCTGGTGCTGGGCGAGTTCTATGGCGTGCCGGGGGAGCGGGTCGGCTGGTACATCCTGCCCTTCGCCCTGGGCAATTTCTGCGGGCCGCTGTTGCTGGGGCGGCTGTTCGACGTGGTGGGGCGGCGGGTGATGATCAGCGCCACCTATCTCATCTCCGGCGTGTTGCTGCTGGCCAGCGGCTACCTGTTCCTGCGCGGCTGGCTGGACGCGACGCAGCAGACCCTGGCCTGGACGCTGATCTTCTTCTTCGCCTCGGCCGCGGCCAGCTCGGCCTACCTGACGGTGGCCGAGACCTTCCCGCTGGAGATCCGCGCCCTGGCCATTGCCGTGTTCTATGCCCTGGGCACCGGCCTGGGCGGCATCGCCGGGCCGCTGCTGTTCGGCCAGTTGATCGAGACGGCCAGCCGGCAGAACCTGTTCATCGGCTACGGGATAGGCGCCGGGCTGATGGTGTTCGCCGGGCTGGTGCAGGCGCGCTGGGGCGTGGCGGCCGAGCGCCGCGCCCTGGAGGCCGTGGCGCCGCCGCTGTCGCTGGCGGCGCAGGAGGACGGCGCTCCGGGGCGGGCGAAGATCCCTCGCTAGCGACCCTGGTGCAGGCCGAAGGCGGCGACCTGCGGTGCGCGGCGCTGGCCGGCGCGCACCAGGGCGAACTCGTTGCCCAGGGCGCGGCTGAGCGCGCGCACGGCCGGTTCGCTGGTGATCAGTTCGGGCTGTACGCCGGGGATGGTGAAGTGCGTTCGGGTGGTGACTCGGCTGTCGAAGTGGAGGGTGAGCTGGCCGTCCGCCTCCCGCGAAATGCGGCATTCGTAGAACGGCAGGTATTGCTCGAGGATTTCGGCGATGCGCTCCGGGCTCATTGTTCGATTTCCTGTCGGTAGGTGGAGTGGGATGTGCTTCGCAGGGCCGTCCCTGGTGTTTTCGCCCTGTGCCGGCGAGACGGCCACGTCTGCCCGGCGGCCCTGCGAGCCGCCATGGGTGCTGCCGTCCGCTGCTGGCGCCCTAGCGGTGGCCCAGATCCATGATGATGATGAGGGCCGCCACGGCGATGATCAGCAGGATGAAGAAGGTATTCATGGCCCGCGCCTCCCCGGTAAGAGCTGAACAGTCGAGGGTGCCCGTTCGCAGGAGTTCACAAAGTCTTGCCCGGCGGTCAGGCGTGGCGGCCCATGGGACCGCGTGGCCGCTGCGCTTCGCCGACGGAGCCGATGCCCCGCCTCTGCACCGTATGGCCGGATGATCGACTACCGCGCAGGGCAGGGCATGTTCACCAGTATTGACCTGCCGGTGGTTTCCCACTCGGCCGTACGTCGCCGGGGTTGCATTCCGGCCGCTGCCGGCCTAAAAGCGAATCCCTTCAGCGTGCCGCCGCCCCGCCGGGCAGTGGCCGGCCACCGGAGCAGCAGAGGAAGCCCCCATGACAGCGGTCAGCACCCGCGAACACTGGATCGATACGCCGCACGGCCGGCTCTTCGCCCGGCGCTGGATGCCGGGTGGGGGCGGCGCCGCGGCGCCCATGGTGCTATTCCATGACTCCCTGGGCTGCGTGGCGCTGTGGCGCGAATTCCCCGAGCAGTTGGCGCGGGCCAGCGGGCGCGAGGTGATCGCCTACGACCGCCTGGGCTTCGGCCAGTCCGACGCCCATCCGGGGACGCTGGCGCGGGGCTTCGTCGAGGACGAGGCGCGGCAGGGCTTCGCCGCGCTGCGCGAGCAACTGGGCTTCGAACGCTTCGTCGCCTTCGGCCACAGCGTTGGCGGCGGCATGGCGGTGGGCTGCGCCGCGGCCTTCGGCACGGCTTGCGAGGCGTTGGTGCTGGAGTCGGCCCAGGCCTTCGTCGAGGACCGCACTCTGGAAGGCATCCGCGCCGCCGAGCGCGACTTCGCCCGGCCGGGCGGACTGGAACGCCTGGCGAAATACCACGGCGACAAGGCGCACTGGGTATTGCGGGCCTGGGTGGATACCTGGCTGTCCGATGCCTTCGGCGACTGGAACCTGGATGACCAGCTGGCGCGCCTGCAGTGCCCGCTGCTGTGCCTGCACGGCGAGCAGGACGAGTTCGGCTCGGCCCGCCACCCCGAGCGTTTCGTCGCCCGCGCCGCCGGGCCCGCCACCATGAAGCTGCTGGCGGACTGCGGCCATGTTCCGCACCGGCAGAAGGCCGCCGAGGTGCTGGTGCAGGTGTGCGCCTTCCTGGGCTGAGCGAGGCCGGTGAGAGGCGCGCCAGAGCCCTCGCGGACACCCACCGTTGCGTTACAGGCCGCGCCAGCCGTGGGCTGTGGCGGAATCAATATGAATGATCCGCCAGCGCGGCGGTCTACAGAACCGAGCGAAGCCGGCCGGCAGCGCCGCGAACAGGCGTGGCGCGCCAGGTGCCGGCGAGTGAGGTCGATCATGCGCTGGACAGTCCGGGTAGCGTGCATCGTCGCCTTGCTGTTCGGCGCCCCGGCATTCGCCGGGCCGCTCGGGCAGAAGGCCGCGGTGGCGGAGAACAAGGCCGAGGTGCTCGAGGAGCAGGCGGCCGAGCAGGGGGCGACCGGCACGGCCGCCCAGGTCAGGCCCATCACCCGCAGCGAGGCCCGCGCCGTGGACCCGGCCGGGGAGGCGCCGCTGGACGACGCCATCACCTGCCTGGCCCGCTCCGTCTACTGGGAGGCCAAGGGCGCATCGCGCGGGGACATGGAGGCGGTGGCCAACGTGGTGATGAACCGGGTGGCCAGCAAGGACTTCCCCGATACCGTCTGCGCCGTGGTCAAGCAGGGTTCGGAGAGCAGGAGCTGCCAGTTCTCCTGGTGGTGCGATGGCCGCCCCGACCAGGTGGTGGAGGAAAAGCGCTACGACCTGGCCCGCGACATAGCGCGCAAGGCGCTCAACCGCCAGTTGCCCGATCGCACCGACGGCGCGCTGTACTTCCACGACCGCCACGTCAGGCCGTCCTGGGCGAGGACCTACCTGAGGACGGCGCGGACCGAGCATTTCCTGTTCTACAAACCGCGCCTGGGCGGCGAGCCGATAGCCCGCAGCGGGGCGGGACGGCGGCCGTGAGCGGGAGCGGCGGTCTTGCCGGGCCCGTAGGATGGGTTGAGCGAAGCGATACCCATCCTACGAAAAGCACCTCGGTACAGGGGGCAAACCGTAGGAGATTCATCCGCGATCCGGCCGGCAGGCCGGCGTGTATCGGTGACCGCGGACGGAGTCTCATACCCCTGCCATTCCCATGTAGGAGCGCGCCCTGCGCGCGATTCGCGGGCAGGGCCCGCTCCTACAGGGAGGGTGCAAGGGACAGGCCGGTGTGTATTGGTGATCGTGGATTAAGGCCCGAACGGGCACGGCTTCTCGTAGGAGCGAGCTTGCTCGCGAACAAGCCCCGCAGCGGAGTCTGTTCGCGAGCAAGAACCAGGCGTCCCTCTCGATCGATCCTACGAAGAGCACCTCGGCGCAGCCTGCAAGACAGCTGCTCGGTGCTCCGGGGGCGTTACATGGAGTACTTGACGCTGAACATCAGGTTGCGCGGCTCGCCGTAGTTCAGGTTGCCGAAGCTGATGCCGCTGTAATAGTACTTGTCGAAGATGTTGTTGAAGTTGACGCGGGTGTCGATGTTCTCGCTGACCTTGTAGCCGAGCATGGCGTCGACCACGGTGTAGCCGCCCTGCTGGAAGCCTGTCTCGTTGTCCTCGGTCTGGCTCTGGGTGGTCAGGTTGCCGCCCACGCGCCATTTGTACAGGTCGCCCGGCAGATTGTAGGTGGTGGCCAGCTTGAACAGGTGGCGCGGCTTGCTCGGGTCGAAGGGCTTGCCGACGTTGGATTCGTCGGCGTCATGCTTGTACTTCGCGTCGACGTAGGTGTAGCCCACCATCGCCTGCCAGCCTTCGCTCAGCTCGCCGCTCAGTTCCATGTCCACGCCCTGGCTGCGCACTTTGCCGGAGGCGCGCTGGCAGTAGTCGAAGGAGCTGGGGTTGGCCGGGCACGGGTTGGGGCTGCTGGTGTCGTCGGTGGCGCGGTTTTCCTGGTCCACCTGGAACAGCGCGATCTGCGAGTTCAGCGCGCCGCCGAAGTGCTCGCCCTTCAGGCCGATCTCGTAGTTCTTGCCGGTGATGGGGGTGAGTACGTTGCCGGTGGCGTCCAGCGTGTCCTGGGGTTTGAAGATGTCGGTGTAGCTGGCGTAGACCGAGTAGGTGTCGTTGAGGTCGTAGATCACCCCGGCGTAGCGGGTGACCTTGCGGGTGACCTTGAAGACGTCGGTGTCGCCGTGGGCGTCGGCCTCGTACCAGTCCAGGCGGCCGCCGAGGATCACCTTGAGCGGGTCGGCGATGTTCAGCCGGGTGGTGACGTAGGTGCCTTTCTGCTCCTGGTCGAGCTTCATGCCCCAGAGGTTCATGTCGATGCTCGGCTTGAAGGTCGAGGTCGGGTCCCACTGGGTCGGGTCCATCTCGCCCAGCAGCGTGCCATCCTTCTTGAACAGGTCGCCCCAGCCGCCGTGGCCGTCGAAGCGCTCCTGGCGGTAGCTGGCGCCCACCACCAGTTCGTGCTCGCGGCCAAGCAACTGGAAGGGACCGTTGGCGAAGGCGTCGTAGCTTTCGTGGTCGTCGGTGTAGTCGTACTTGCCGGCGCCCTGGGTCATGGTCGGGCAGTCGTAGGTGTAGTAGCAGCTGTTGTACAGGCCGAGCATGTTGATGCGCGCCCACAGCTTGTCGGCCGCCAGCTTCATCTGCCAGCCGTTGTCGAAGCGGTGGGTCAGGTCGCTGAACAGGTGGGTGGTCTTGGTATCCCAGTAGGACCAGTCGGCGCCGTAGTAGTCGGAGCGCTTCAGGTCCAGGTGGCGGCCGCCCAGCGGGGCGGGCAGGCCCACCCAGTTGTCGTTGCGGTTGTCGTCCTGGTAGGAGGCGCCGATGGCCAGGGTGGTGTCCGGGCTCAGGTCGGCCTCGGTGATGCCGTAGAGCACGCCGCGCTCGCTGCTGACGTAGTCCTGGAAGCTGTCCTTGGTCTGGTAGGCCATCACGGCGCGGCCGCGCAGGGTGCCTTCGCTGTTCAGCGGGCCGGAGACGTCGGCCTGGCTGCGATAGCGGTCCCAGGTGCCGGCGCTGCCCTCCAGGCTCATGTGGAAGTCCTGGGTGGGGCGCTTGCGCACCATGTTGATGGCCGCCGCCGGGTTGCCGGCGCCCTGCATCAGGCCGGTGGCGCCGCGCACCACTTCGACGCGGTCGAACATCGCAAGGTCCGCCGCGGAGATCACGTCCTGGGTGTAGGTGGAGATGCTGGTGGGCAGGCCGTCGTACATGATGTTGTCGACGTCGAAGCCGCGCGAGGCGTAGCTCACCCGCGCCGGGCCGTACTGCTGGACGGTCAGGCCGGTGACGCCCTTCACCGCGTCGTTGAGGTCGTTCATGCCCTGGTCGTCCATGCGCTGGCGGGTCACCACGCTGACCGACTGCGGCGTCTCGCGGATCGACATGGGGATCTTGGTCGAGGTGCGCATGGCCTTGGTGGTGTAGGAGCCGCTGCCTTCGGTGGTGGCGGCTGCGGCGGGGTCCTGGGTACCGAGCACCTCGGTGGCGCCCAGGTCCACACGGTCATCCTTGGCCGCGGCCTGGATGGCCAGGGGGAGGGCGGAGAGGCTTAGCAACAGGGCGCTGGATACTACTTGTCTCATTTTGCAGGGTCCTGGTCGGATGTAAGCCGCATGAGGCCGTGGCAGAGGCCGGCTGCGATTCTTGTTTACGTAGGAAATCGGAGAGGGATTTCTCCGTCGGCAAAATGGTAAGGAAAGGTAAATATGTTGTAAATAAAAACAATTAGCATTTGCAGATTGTCACCAAGGTGGCCTTGAGGGGCGGCTGTTTCCAGGGAGGGATCATCGCGGAGGGAGTCCGGGGGGGAGCACGGACGTAGGAGCCGTGCCCACCTGCAATGTAGGAGCAACCGTCTTGCGCCGAGGTGCTCTTCGTAGGATGGGTTGAGCTGCGATACCCATGCTGCCGTGGTGATGGGTATCGCTTCGCTCAACGCCATCCTACGAAAAGCCGTGCTTCCTGGAACCGTAGGACTCCGTCCGCGATTGGCCACCGGCCATGCGAGTCGTCGGACATCGGTGCTCCGGCCAGCGGCGGATAACCGCGAACGGTTATTCACCCTACGCGCTGTCGGCAGAGGAGGATTCTTCCTGCGACCGGGCTTTCATTTCCGGCTGAGGGGGAATGTCGTAGGCGTTTGGTGTGGGGCAGGTCGGCTACCCATGCGCCTTACATGGCGCTACTTGCAGCGCGTACCGCAGGTAGCCGTTGGGTGAGGTGCCCAGGTGGCGGAAGCCTGCCCGTGGCCTCGTCAGCCTTGTGCCAGCGGCGGGGTGCGCGGCGGGACGATGCGGCGCTTGCCGGTCGACTCGAAGGCTGCGGCGAAGCGCAGCAGGGCCGAGTCGTCGTAGGCGCGGCCGGCGAAGGTCAGGCCCACCGGCATGCCGATGTCCGCCATCACGCCCATGGGCACCGTCACCGTGGGCACGCCCAGGTGGCGGATGGCGAGGTTGCCGTTGGCGACCCACACGCCGT